>Ga0160459_100048_pt1 | contig 189455 bp, 184 predicted proteins | sample HID1973K_E6MG_FD_108208 | JGI IMG/M metagenome (GOLD analysis project Ga0160459, IMG submission 108208) | Enriched mosquito-associated microbial communities from UW Madison campus, WI, USA - HID1973K_E6 MG | ecosystem: Host-associated > Arthropoda: Insects > Digestive system > Unclassified ...
GACTTTCGGCCACCTGGACGCAACTGTCGTGTTGTCGCGTGACATCGCTTCGCTGGGTATCTACCCCGCGGTGGACCCGCTCGACTCGACCTCGCGCCAGCTCGACCCGAACGTGGTCGGCGAAGAGCACTACGGTGTGGCCCGTGCCGTGCAAGGCACGCTGCAGCGCTACAAGGAACTGCGCGACATCATCGCCATTCTGGGCATGGACGAACTGGCACCGGAAGACAAGCTGGCCGTGGCCCGCGCGCGCAAGATCCAGCGTTTCCTGTCGCAGCCCTTCCACGTGGCCGAAGTGTTCACCGGCTCGCCCGGCAAGTACGTGCCGCTGTCGGAAACCATCCGCGGCTTCAAGATGATCGTCAACGGCGAAGCCGACCACCTGCCGGAACAAGCGTTCTACATGGTGGGCAGCATCGACGAAGCGTTCGAAAAAGCCAAGAAGGTCGCTTAAGGCGGCAGAGGAGCTCAGATGGCAAACACCATTCACGTCGACGTGGTCAGCGCGGAGGAGTCGATCTTCTCGGGCGAGGCCAAGTTCGTCGCGTTGCCCGGAGAGGCTGGCGAGCTCGGCATCTACCCGCGCCACACGCCGCTGATCACGCGCATCCGCCCGGGTGCGGTGCGCATCGAAACGGCGGACGGCGGCGAAGAGTTCGTCTTCGTGGCCGGCGGTATCCTGGAAGTGCAGCCCACGACCGTCACTGTGCTGTCCGACACCGCCATTCGCGGCAAGGACCTGGACGACGAGAAGGCCAACCAGGCCAAGGCCGCAGCGGAAGAGGCGCTCAAGAATGCCAAGAGCGACATCGACATCGCGCTGGCGCAATCCGAGCTGACCGTGATGGCCGCGCAGATTGCCGCGCTGCGCAAGTACCGCCAGAAGAAGTGAACGCTGGACACTGTCCGCGATGAACGAGCCGCCTTCGGGCGGCTTTTTCTTTGGCGCTGTGGATCGGCAACTAGGCCGATCGCCCTATTTGCAAGCGTGCGCCAAGGCCGTACAACGGCGCTCATCGCCATGCCTTTGGAAAGGAAGCGCCATGCACCCGAAGAACGGACCGACGGCACAACGGCGCGGCGATGGCAACGCCAGCCTTCACGCACGCATGGCGCTTCTGTTGCTGGCGGGCTGCGCGCTGGGCTGGCCGCTGGCCGCCCGCGCACTCGACTACCCGGCGCGCAAGGCCGGCTTGTGGGAGATGCGCGTCGAGCAGGGTGGCGCCAACACACCGGCCCAGGTCATGAAGCAGTGCATCGATGCGCAGACCGACAAGGCGATGCGCGAACTGGGCCAGGGCAACGGGCGCGAGCGCTGCAGCAAGGAGGAGCTGCGCCGCGAGGGCGGCAAGCTGGTGGCGGATTCGGTCTGCAAGATGGGCAACTCGACGGCGACCACGCGCTCGGTCATCAGCGGTGATTTCAGCAGTGCCTATCGCGTGGAGACCACCTCGACATACGACCCGCCCATGATGGGCCGCAGCGAAGCGGCCGTGACGCTCAGCACCAAGTGGATCGGGCCTTGCGAGGCGGGACAGGCGCCGGGCGACATCGTCATGCCCAATGGCATGAAGATGAACGTGAACCAGATGAAGGCGCCCGCCGCGCGCAAGTAGCGCGCGCAAGATTCGCTGGCAGGGCGGTTGAGACGCCCGCCCGACAGCCCTGACAGGCGTTTTCCGACACCGCCAGCGCGGCGGCGCGCCCAGACTGGGCACACAAGGATTGCCTGAATGCACACCCGATTTCTACTCTTCACGCTCGGCATGCTGGCCTGGGGCGGCGCGGCCCTGGCTGAGGAACCGAGGCTTCCGATCGAGTCCGACGACAAGGGCAGCGTCTACGTCGCGCCCATCGTCACGCCGACCGAAACCGCAGCACAGACCAACGGCGCCAAGCTTGGCGTGGAGAACAAGGATGGCAGCGGCAGCGCGATCGGCGTCGACACCTCGACGCAGCGGCCGGTCTACTCCATCGAGAAGAAGACCGGCGGCGATGTCTCCTTCGACAGCGGGCTGAGCACCGATGGCAAGGCCAACAACGGCGTCAAGGCCGGTGTGACGATCAAGTATTGAGGCGCACGAGGGGGCTCACAACACCACGGGCGCGTCCGGCAGTTCGTTGCGATCGGCTTCGCCCTCGGCCAAGGGGAAGTAGGTGACCAGCAAGGCCGAGACCTCTTCCAGCGCCTGCGTCAGGCCATCCTCGAAACGGCCCGCGCGAAAGGCGCCGGCCATGCGCTGGGCCATGGCCTGCCAGGCCTGTTTGTCGACATGGGCGTTCAGGCCCCGATCGGCCACGATCTCGATGGCGTGTTCGGCCAGCAGCAGGTAGATCAGCACGCCGTTGTTACGCTCGGTGTCCCACACGCGCAGCTTGCCGAACAGCATGATGGCGCGCTCGCGTACCGGCGCACCGCGCCAGATGTAGCTCGCCGGCAGGCCGGCCTCGACACAGATGCGGATTTCCCCGCTGTGCCGGCGTTCGCTGGCGGCCACGCGGGCGGTCAGCCGTTGCAGCAGTTCGGGCGGCAGGTCGCGCTGCACGCGGGCATCGTCGGCCCAGCGATGGCGCCACAGGCGGGCGAGCTTGGAGAAGAAAGACGCCATGGCTACCAGTCCCCCGAGGCGCCGCCGCCGCCGAAATCACCACCACCACCCGAGCTGAAACCACCGCCGCCGCCACCACCACCCCAGCCACCGCCGCCGAAGCCGCCGCCACCCAGGCCGCCGCCCCAACCGCCGCCGCGCCCGCCGCGCGGCAAGCCCGCCAGCGCACCGATGCCGCTCGACAGCAGGGTGAACACCAGCGCGACCACGCCGGCCAGCACCGCCACCACCAGGCTGGAGGTGACCAGCATCGCCAGCACGCCGATCGCCCCGCCCGTCAGCAAGGAGCCCAGCGTCTTGCCGAACATGGCGCGTGCGATGCGCCCGCCGACCATCACGCCGAAGAAGCCGAAGATCGCCAGGTCGGTCCAGTTGAAACCGCCGCCGCCATGGCTGTTTCGCTCGAACTGCCCGCTGTTGGCCTGCTCCAGCGGCGGCAGCGGCTCGCCGCGGATGCGCGCGGCGATCTGGTCGGCCGCCGCTTCGAGCCCGCCGGCAAAGTCGTTCTCGCGAAAGCGCGGCTTCATGGCGCCGTCGATGATGCGTCCCGCCGCAATGTCGGGGATCGCGCCTTCCAGCGCCTTCGCCACCTCGATGCGCATGCGCCGGTCGTCCTTGGCGACCACCACCAGCACGCCGTCGCCCACTTCACGCCGGCCGATCTTCCATTGGCTGGCAATGCGGTAGGCGTAGGCGGCGATGTCCTCCGGCGCCGTGCTGGCCACCATCAGCACCACCACCTGCGAGCCCTTTTCGGCCTCCAGCGCGGCGAGCTTGGCGTCCAGCGCCTGGCGTTGCGCGGCGTCCAGCGTGCCGGTCTGGTCGATCACGTGGCCGCTCAGCGCCGGCACCGGCAGCAGCTCCTGCGCCCACGCCGCGCCCAGCGCAAGGGCCAGCAGCAGCATGGCCGCCAGCGTGCGCCAGGGGCGCGTCAGGGCCGGTGCAGCGAACAAGGCTTACTTCTTGGGCGCGCCGAAGTCGACCGTCGGCGGCGTGGAGATCTGCGCCTCGTTCTGCACGCTGAAGTTGGGCTTGGGTTCGTAGCTGAAGACCTTGGCCGTGATGTTGGTGGGGAAGCTGCGCGCCAGCACGTTGTATTCCTGCACCGTCTTGATGTAGTTGTTGCGCGCCACCGTGATGCGGTTCTCGGTGCCTTCGAGCGTCACGCGCAGGTCGCGAAAGCCCTGGTTGGCCTGCAGCTGGGGGTAGCGCTCGGCCACCACCATCAGGCGCGACAGCGCGCCGGACAGCTCGCCCTGCGCTTGCTGGAACTTGTTGAAGGCCTCGGGGTTGTTCAGGGTCTCGGGCGTGACCTGGATCGAGGTGGCCTTGGCACGCGCCTCGACCACCTTGGTCAGCGTGTCCTGTTCGAAATTGGCCTCGCCCTTGACCGAGGCGACGATGTTCGGCACCAGGTCGGCGCGCCGCTGGTACTGGTTGAGCACCTCGCTCCAGGCGGTCTTGGTGGCTTCATCGAGCTTCTGGAAATCGTTGTAGCCGCAGCCCGACAGGGCCAGTGCGGCGAAGAGGGCAAGGAACCAGCGCTTCATGGGAGACCTCCAGCATTCGAAGGGGGCGAAGTTAGCATAGATGAATGCCCATCGATCCTGCCGTTGCCCTGCACGCTGCCGCGCGCCCGCCGGCGCGACCGGCCGGCGGCGCCGGCGGCACCTTGCTGATCGCCGGTGCCACCGGCGCGCTGGGCAGCGAGCTGGTGCGGCGCATGGCCGGCACGCACCGCTTTGCCCACACCCGCGTGCTGGCGCGCGAGCCCATGCAGGCGGGCATGCGCGGGGTCGAAGCGGTCTGCATGCCGGCGCTGCCGATGGCGCAGTGGCCGCGGGTGCCGGCCGACACGGCGCTGGTGTGCTTCGATCCGCCGCGCCTGTACAACGACCGCGAGCGTGCGCTGTGGACGCCCGCGCCGGCGCAGCTGCCCGCGTTGGCCCGCTGGCTGCGCGGCTGCGGCGTCACCACCCTGGCCGTGGTGCAGCCGCACGCGCAGGGCGGCCTGCCCGAAGCGCTCAAGCGCGGCCTGGCCACGCTCGACGAGCATGCCGTGGTCGAGCAGGGCTTCGAGCGGCTGCTGATCGTGCGCTCGGCGCAGAAGCCGGCCACGGCATCGGGCGGCAACCCGGCCGAGCGCCTGGCCGCCTGGATGCTCTCGATCACCCGTTTCATGGTGCCGCAGAGCGAGCAGCCGGTGCGCGCCGCCAAGGTGGCTGAACTGGTCGACGTGGCGCTGCGGCTGGCCAGGCCGGGGGTGCACATCGCCGCGCCGGAGCTGGTGTGGCAGGCCGCGCAGGGCGACCTGGCGGGCGTCGCGCAGCGCTGGCTGGCGCCTGAGGCACCCGGCTGAGGCCGCGCCGAGGCAAAATCGGCCCATGCCGAAGCCCCGAACCCGCGCCGCCGATACCGGCGGCACCGCCGATGACCTGGAGGCCGCGTTCTACGAGGCGCTGCAGCATGGCGACACCGACGCCTTGATGGCCTGCTGGGCCGACGAGGAGGACGTGTTCTGCGTGCACCCCGACGGCCCCCGGCTGGTCGGGCACGAGGCCATCCGCGGCGCCTTCGAGCAGATGTTCACCAACGGCGCCATCCACGCCGTGCCGGCGCGCGTGCGCAAGATCCAGACGCTGTCCAGCGCCGTGCACAACGTGCTCGAACGCATCGAGGTGCTGACCGCCGAAGGCCCGAAGCACGCCTACGTGCTGGCCACCAACGTCTATCACAAGAGCGCGCAGGGCTGGCGCCTGGTGGCGCACCACGCCAGCCCGGCCAGCGTGCATCCGCCGGACGACACGCAGGACACGCCGCAGGTCCTGCATTGAGCGCGATGGACTACGCAGCGCCACGCTGGCTGCCGGGCGGCAATCTTCAGACGATCTGGGCGGCGCTCTATGCGCGCCGCTTCGAGGGCCCCGGGCCGGTGTACCAGCGCGAGCGCTGGTACACGCCGGATGGCGACTTCATCGACGTCGACTTTGCCGCCGCGCCGGCCGACGCACCGGCGACCGAAGGCAAGCCCCTGCTGGTGCTGTTCCACGGCCTCGAAGGCTCGTCGGCGAGCCACTACGCGCAAGCCTTCGCGGCCTACGCCCGGGCCCACGGCATGGACTACGCCGTGCCGCACTTCCGCGGCTGCAGCGGCGAGATCAACCTGGCGCCGCGCGCCTACCATTCGGGCGATTACGAAGAGATCGGCTGGGTGCTGGCGCGCCTGCGCGAGCGCCATGCCGCCGCCGGCGGCGGGCCGACGCTGGCGGTCGGCGTCTCGCTGGGCGGCAACGCGCTCTTGCGCTGGGCCGAGGAAGCCGGTGCCACGGCGGCGCAGTACGCCAATGCGGTGGCCGCGGTGTGCGCACCGCTCGACCTGGCGGCCGGCGGCGCGGCCATCGGCAAGGGCTTCAACCGGCTGGTCTACACGCGCATGTTCCTGTCCACCATGAAGCCCAAGGCGCTGGCCAAGCTGGCCCAGCACCCCGGCCTGTTCGACCGCGACGCGCTGCTCGCGGCCAAGGACCTCTACCAGTTCGACAACGTGTTCACCGCGCCGGTGCACGGCTTTCGCGATACCGACGACTACTGGTCGCGCGGCTCGGCCAAGCCGCATCTGCGCGCCATCCGCATCCCGGCGCTGGTCGTCAATGCCGCCAACGATCCCTTCATCCCGGCCAGCAGCCTGCCCACGCCAGCCGACGCCGGGCCGCGGGTCACGCTGTGGCAACCCGCGCATGGCGGCCACGTCGGCTTTCCCTCGGGGCGGCTGCCGGGCCATGTCGCCGCGCTGCCCGAACAGGTGGGCGGCTGGCTGCGCCAGCACCGTTGAGCCGCTGCAAGGCGCCGTGGAGGAGAATGGGCGCATGGACGACATCGTCAAGCAGGCCATCGCCAAGTGGCCCAACGTTCCGCACTGCTACGGCTGGCTCGGCCTCGACGCGCGTGGCAACTGGTACATGCGCGACGACCGGACGCAGGCCGCCGGCCCCTTTGCCGCGGCCAAGGGCTCGCTGCTCAAGCATGAGAAGCTGATCGAGTTCATCCAGCGCAACTACGACCACGACGAGCACGGCCAGTGGTTCTTTCAGAACGGACCGCAGCGGGTCTATGTCGAACTGGAAGCCACGCCCTGGATCTGGCGTGTCGACGACGACTTCAAGGTGCAGGCCCACACCGGCGCGGCCGTGGAGCCGTCGGCCTGCCTGCTCGACGAGGCCGGACGCGTCTACCTGGTCAGCTCGCTCGGGCTGGGCCTGATCCACACGCAAGACGTGGCGCTGGCGGCCGAGGCGGTCGAGCAAGGTCGCTGGTCGCCGCAGCCCGTGCAGGCGAGCGAACTGCCGCAGCGCTTTGGCTTCGTGCCGAGTCCGGCAGCGCGGCACGCCAGCGCCTGAGCCGGCAACAGCGCCGGGCCCATGAAAAACGCCGGCACGGGGCCGGCGTTTTTCATGATGGCTGCGCTGCTGGCGGAGGCACCGCCCGCACGGGAAAGACTTACTTGGGCGCGCCGGCAGCGGCCGGCGCCGCGCTCGCCGCGGGGTCTGCCGCAGCAGCGCCATCGGCGGCGGCCGGGCGGTCGGGCACGGGGAACGTGGCACCGCCGGCATTGGCCATGTAGACCACGGCACGGCCGATTTCCAGGTCTTCGAAGTCGCCGCCGCCCTGCGGTGGCATGGCGCCCTTGCCCTTGAGTGCGTGCTCGAGCAGGGTGGCATAGCCCTGGCCGATGCGTGGGCCCCAGGCTGCGGCGTCGCTGAAGTGCGGGGCACCCGGAATGCCGGGGCTGCCGTGGCAGGTGATGCACTGGGCCTTGAACACCGCTTCGCCGGTGGTCAGCGGGCGGTTGGCATCCCGAATCTCGATGTTGCCCACGCGCTGCAGGCGCGTCGCCACGTCCTGGTCACGCGCTTGCTGCGACACGCCGTACAGGTCGAGGTCGCCTTGCGCCGCGCCCGAGGGCTTGTTGCCCGAGACCACGTACGAGACGAGGCCGACGATGATCAGGATCGGGGCAATGAAGGAAAAGAAGACTGCAAGGAGCAGTTGCTTCGGATTCTTGATCGGGCCTGTGTGGGCCTCTTCTGTTGCGTGGTGGTGCGCATCGTCGCTCATGGAGTCCTCGGTTCGGGGGCTTCTCAGGGGGGGACTTGTTATCTGCCCGAACGATTATAGAGAGGGTCTCCGCACACCGATGCGCAGCGACCCCCCCGTTTCCCCTAGGAGCGCGAGCTTCGCCTCACTGGCGCGTCGCCCAGCCGCCGCCCAGGCTCTTGTAGAGCACGACCTGGTTCTGCAATTGAAGCAGGCGCGTCTGCACCGCCGCGAGTTGCGCGGTGAACAGCGAACGCTGTGCGTCCTGCAGGTCGAGCGCGCTCGAAATGCCGTTGCGGTAGCGCAGCGCCGACAGGTTGAAGCGCACCTGTTCGGCCGTCGCCTGCGCGCGCAAGGCGCGCAGCTGCTCGCCCAGCGTGGCGCGGCCTGCCAGCGCATCGGACACTTCGCGGAAGGCCGACTGGATCGACTGCTCGTACTGCGCGACGGCGATGTCGCGCTGCGTCTTCGCCACGTCCAGGTTGGCCTGGTTGCGGCCGGCATCGAAGATCGGCAGCGTCACCTGCGGCGCGAACGACCAGGCCTTGGTGCCGCTGTCGAACAACCCCGACAGCTCGGGGCTGGCGGTGCCGATGGCGCCGGTGAGCGTGATGCGCGGGAAGAAGGCCGCACGCGCCGCGCCGATGTCGGCGTTGGCGGAAAGCAACTGCTGCTCGGCCGCGCGGATGTCGGGCCGCTCGGTCAGCAGGTCCGACGGCAGCCCGGCCGGCACGTCCGGCATCGGCGTGATCTGGTCCAGCGCGCCGGCCGAGCCGGTGAGCGATTCCGGCGGCACCGGTGCGCCCAGCAGCAGGGCCAGTGCGTTCTCGTCCTGGCTGCGCTGGCGTTGCTGCTGCGCGTAGGTGGCGCGCGCGCCCTCGGCCAGCGACTCGGCCTGGCGCAGGTCGATCTCGGAGATCACGCCGTTGTCGAAGCGCAGCTGGAACAGGCGCAGGCCTTCCTCACGCGTGCGCAGCGTCTCGCGCGTCAGCTCGAGCAATTCGTTGTCCGCCAGCACCGTCATCCAGCCGGTCGCAACGGCGCTGACCAGGCTGACCTGCACCGCCTGGCGCGAGGCGTCGGTGGCCAGGTATTGCGCCAGCGCCGCTTCCTTCAGGCTGGAGATGCGGCCGAACAGGTCGAGCTCCCACGCCGTGACGCCCAGGCCCACGGTGTAGTTCGAGGCGACGCTGCCGCCGCCGAGCGCCTGGTAGGGGTTGGGCGACGAGCGCGAGCCCGCAGCCTGTGCGTCGACCTCCGGGAACAGCCCGGCCCGCTGGATGCGGAACTGCGCGCCGGCCTTCTCGACATTGAGTGCCGCCACCCGCATGTCGCGGTTGTTGGCCAGGGCAATGTCGACCAGGCGCACCAGCCGCGGGTCCTTGAAAAAGTCCTGCCACGGGATGGCGGCCGAAGGGGTCTGGCCGGCGTCCTGCGAAGTGGCGCCGGAGAACTGCCCGGCCACCGGTGCGGCCGGGCGGCCGTACTCGGGAATCAGCGAACAACCCGCCAGCAGCGCGGCAGCAGCGACCGCGCTCAACAATGAAATCTTCTTAGTCATGGCTTTCCTCGATGCCTGCTGCCTGCGCGTGGCGCTTGTCCGCTTCCTGCTGGCGCTTGCTGCCCTTGAACAGCGAGCGCACCACCACGAAGAACACCGGGACGAACAGCACGGCCAGCGATGTGCCGGTGAGCATCCCGCCCAGCACCCCGGTGCCGATGGCGCGTTGGCTGGCCGCGCCCGCGCCGGTGGCGAGCACCAGCGGCAGCACGCCCAGGCCGAAGGCCAGCGAGGTCATCACGATCGGGCGGAAGCGCAGGTGGGCGGCGGCCAGCGCCGACTCGATCACGCTGCGCCCCTGGGCCTGCAGGTCCTTCGCGAACTCGATGATCAGGATGGCGTTCTTCGCCGACAGCCCGATGATGGTGATCAGGCCGACCTGGAAGTACACGTCGTTCGAATACGAACGCAGGATGGTCGCCAGCAGCACGCCGAGCACACCCAGCGGCACCACCAGGATCACCGCCATCGGGATCGACCAGCTTTCATAGAGCGCGGCCAGGCACAGGAACACCGCCAGGATGGCGAAGCCGTACAGCACGATCGCCTGCGAGCCGGCGAGCTTTTCCTCGCGCGACTGGCCGGTCCATTCGTAGCCGAAGCCCGCGGGCAGCTGCGCCGCCAGCTTCTCCATCTCGGCCATCGCCGCGCCGGTGCTGTAGCCCGGTGCCGCGTTGCCGCTGATGCGCATCGACGGATAGCCGTTGTAGCGCACCGTCTGCTGCGCGCCATTGACCCACTTGGTGGTGGCAAAGGCCGACAGCGGGACCAGCTGGCCCTGGCTGTTGCTGGCATTGATGCGCAGCAGGTCTTCAGGCTGCATGCGTGCCGGCGCATCGGCCTGAACCACCACGCGCTGCAGACGACCCTTGTTGGGGAAGTCGTTCACGTAGCTCGAGCCGAGCGAGGTCGACAGCGCCGAGTTGATCGCGTCGAAGCCCACGCCCAGTGCGTTGGCCTTGTCGCGGTCGATCTCGATCTGCAGCTGCGGCGCGTCTTCCAGGCCGTCCGGGCGCACCTGCGTCAGGACCGGGCTCTTCGAGGCCATGCCCAGCAACTGGTTGCGCGCGTTGATCAGCGCCTGGTGCCCGGCACCGGCGCGGTCCTGCAGGCGGAACGCAAAGCCGCTGGAATTGCCCAGCTCGGGAATCGGCGGCGGGCTCAGCGGGTAGATGAAGGCGTCGCGGATGCTCGACAACGCGCCGAAGGCACGGCCGGCCAAGGCGTCGGCCGAATGCTGGGCGTCCTTGCGCTCGTCCCAGTCCTTCAGCGTGACGAAGGCCAGGCCTGCGTTCTGCCCCTGCCCCGAGAAGCTGAAGCCCATCACCGCCACCATGCTCTGCACTTCGGGCTGCTTGAGCAGGTAGCCTTCGACCTGTTCCATCACGGCCAGCGTGCGGCCTTGCGTGGCGCCCGGCGGCAACTGCACGTTGACGATGATGTTGCCCTGGTCTTCCTGCGGCAGGAAGGAGGTGGGAATGCGCGTGTAGAACAGCGCCACCGCGGCGATGATCACGCCGTAGATGATCAGGTAGCGCGCCGCCTTGCGCAGGATGCGCGCGACCACGCTCTCATAGCCCTTGGCGGTGCGCGCGAAGCCACGGTTGAACCAGCCAAAGAAGCCGCTCTTCTCGTGGTGGTGGCCAGCTTCCACCGGCTTGAGCAGCGTCGCGCACAGCGCCGGCGTGAGCGACAGCGCCATGAACGCCGAGAAGCAGATCGAGGCCACCATCACCGCCGAGAACTGGCGGTAGATGTTGCCGGTGGAGCCGGCGAAGAAGGCCAGCGGCACGAACACCGAGATCAGCACCACCGTCACGCCGATGATGGCGCCGGAGATCTGCTTCATGGCCTTGCGCGTCGCCTCCAGCGGCGGCAGGCCTTCCTCGCTCATGATGCGCTCGACGTTCTCCACCACCACGATGGCGTCGTCCACCACGATGCCGATCACCAGCACCATGCCGAACATGGTCAGCACGTTGATCGAGAAGCCCAGCGCCAGCAGGGTGCCGAAGGTGCCCAGCAGGGCGATCGGCACGACGATGGTCGGGATGATCGTGTAGCGCCAGTTCTGCAGGAACAGGAACATCACCAGGAACACCAGCACCACGGCTTCGAACAGCGTCTCGGCCACCTGCTTGATGGAGATGCGCACGAAGCGCGAGCTGTCGTACGGAATGGTCCACTTCACGCCCTGTGGGAAGTAGGCCGCCAGGCTGTCCATCTTGTCGCGCACCGCCTTGGCGGCTTCGAGCGCGTTGCCGCTGGGCGTGAGCTGCACGCCGATACCGACGGCCGGATTGCCGTTCAGGCGGGCCGAGGTGGAGTACGCCTGGCCGCCGATCTCGATGCGTGCCACGTCGCGCAGGCGCACCGTGGAGCCGTCGGCGTTGGCGCGCAGCACGATCTGGCCGAACTGCTCGACCGAGCCGAGCTGGCCGGTGACGGTGACCGTGGCGGCGATGCTCTGGCCCGTGATGTTGGGCAGGTCGCCGATGGTGCCGGAGGCCACCTGCGCGTTCTGCGCGCGGATGGCGTTGGTCACGTCGGCCGACGACAGGTTGTAGCCGCGCAGCTTGGCCGGGTCGATCCAGATGCGCATGGCCGCTTCGCTGCCGAACAGCTGGGCCTGGCCGATGCCGGGCAGGCGCTGCAGTTCGGGCACCACGTTGCGTGCGGCGTAGTCGCCCAGCTGGTTGGGGTCGATCGCCGGGTTGTCCGACGACAGCATCGCGAACAGCAGGAAGTTCGAGCGCGACTTGTCCACGCGCACGCCCTGCTGTGTCACCACCGCCGGCAGGCGCGGCGTGGCGCGCGAGAGGCGGTTCTGCACGTCCACCTGCGCCAGGTCGGGGTCGGTGCCGGCCTCGAAGCTGATGGTGATGGCGCCGGTGCCGTCCGCTTGCGCGACCGACTCCATGTAGATCATGCCGGGCGAGCCGTTCATCTCGCGCTCGATCACCGACAGCACGCTGTCCTCGAGCGTCTGCGCCGAGGCGCCGGGATAGACCGCGTTGATGACGATGGTCGGCGGGGCCACCGGCGGGTATTGGGCGATCGGCAGCTGCGTGATCGCCACGCCGCCCACCACCATGATGAACAGCGCGATCACCCACGCGAAGATGGGCCGGTCGATAAAGAATTTAGCCATGCGGGCGCGCTCCGATTACTGCTTGGGCGTGGCCGGGGCTGCGGCCGGTTGCGCTGCTGGGGCCGCGGCCGGCGTGGTTGCCGGGTCGACCCACGGCACCGGCTTGACCGGCGTGCCCGGGGGCATCATCTGCAGCTTCTGGAAGCCGTCGACCATCACCTTCTCGCCGGCCTTCAGGCCTTCGGTGACGATCCAGCGGTTGTTCTGCGCGGCGCTGATCTTCACGCTGCGCGTGCTGACCTTGCCGTCGTCGCCCACCACCATCAGCGAGTCGCCGGTCTCGGTGCGCGTCACCGCCTGTTGCGGCACGGTGATGACATTGGTGGCTTGCGCCTGCGAGATCCGCACCCGCACGTACAGGCCCGGCAGCAGCACGCCGTCGGGGTTGGGCATCTCGGCGCGCAAGGTGATCTGGCCGGTGGTCTGGTCGACCGTCAGGTCCGAGAACAGCAGCTTGCCGGGATGGGCGTAGGTGGTGCCATCTTCCAGCGCGATGCGCACCTCGGCAGCGCCGTCGCCGGCCTGCTTGAGCTGGCCGTCGGCCAGCGCGCGGCGCAGCTTCAGCACGTCGGTCGCCGACTGCGTGAAGTTCACGTACATCGGGTTGATCTGCTGGATCACGGCAAGCTCGGTCGGCTCGCCCTGGCCGACCAGTGCGCCTTCGGTCACCATGGCGCGGCCGATGCGCCCGGAAATCGGCGCCTTCACGCTGGCGTAGCCCAGGTTGATGCGCGCCGTGTCCAGCGCAGCCTTGCTGACCGCGACGTCGGCGGCCGAGGCCTTGGCCGTGGCCACCGCGTTCACGTATTCCTGCTTGCTCACCGCGTTGGCTTCGACCAGCGGCTTGTAGCGATCGGCCAGGGCCTTGGCCTGCGAGGCATTGGCTTCATCGCGCGCCAGCGCGGCCTGCGCGCTGGCCGCGGCCGCGGTGTAGGGCGCCGGGTCGATGCTGAACAGCAGCTGGCCGGCCTTCACGTCGCTGCCTTCGTTGAACAGGCGCTTTTGCAGGATGCCGGCGGCCCGTGCGCGCACCTGCGCCACGCGGGTGGCTTCCAGCCGGCCGGGCAGTTCGGTCACGATGCCGACGTCGCCGGGCGTGGCCACCACCACGCCGACGGCCGGTGCCGGCGGCGCATGGCCGCCAGCCGCCGCGGCCGGCGCGTCCTTCTTGCCGCAACCCGCCAGCGCGAGCAACGCCGCGACCGTGAGCACGCCGGCAGCCAGGCGCGGAGACAACAGGTGGGGACGAGAAACATGCAGGGTGGGCATGTGAATCCTTTGAAGGAGAGAAGGGGTTGCGGGCGTTGCGCCCGTCGGGTGCCCAAGCGTGGCGTTGATGCCGCTGGTCACAAAGCGGGCTATTTTACATACATTCATGGATGTATAGTCGAGGCTGGCGCGGGTAAGCGCGAAAAGGAGACAACACATGGTCCGGAAAACCAAGGAAGAGGCCCAGGCCACGCGCCACCGCTTGCTGGACGCGGCCGAGTGTCTGTTTCAGGCACAGGGCGTTTCGAACACTTCATTGCAGCAAATCGCAGCCCAGGCGGGCGCCACGCGAGGCGCCATCTACTGGCATTTCAAGGACAAGGCCGACCTCTTCAACGCCATGATGGACCGCGTGACCCTGCCGATGGAGGCAGCCACGCGCGCGGCCATCGTCGAAGGCGAGGGGCCGCTGCAGATGATCGAGCGCTCGCTGGTCGAGGCGCTCGAACTCACCGTGAACGATCCCCAGGTGCGCCGCGTGTTCGAGGTGGCCACGCTGAAGATCGAATACACCAGCGAGATGGCCGCGGTGCAGGCGCGCCATCTGCGCGCGCGCAACGATTGCGTGGCGGAATTCGAAACGGCGCTGCGGCTGGCCGCCCGCAAGGCGCGCGTGAAGTTGCCGGTGCCCGCCACCATGGCCGCGCAGGGCCTGCATGCGCTGGTCAGCGGCTTGATCGAGGACTGGATGCTCGATCCGACGGCGTTCGAACTGGTCTCGGCGGGGCGGCGACTCTTTCATGTGTACCTTGGCGGCCTGGGCCTGCCGCAGGCCGCGGCGCGAAACGAAGTTGTCAGCGCCCGCACAACCTCGCTGGAAACCCTGCCTGCGTGATCAGTGATAATCGAGGGCTGACGCGCCATGCGTCAGCCCTCTCTCGCTGTATTTCAACGGATAGAATTCGGCCCTCCGAAGGCTGAGATCCAGGTTCGATTCCTGGCGGCGGGACCACATTCAAAGGCCGGAAGCATCTGCATGCTTTCGGCCTTTTGTCATTTTGCCCTCATAAACCTCGATTGCGGCCGCTTGCCGGCCGGGCTTGTAGGCCCATTCGGCGCAGTAACGTTCGAGTGACATTTGCGGGCCGAGGCAAGCGCGGCAACCGCGCGCGCCGGGCGCTGCCCGGCCCGTCAGCGCGCGCTGGCCGCCCGCTGCTGGCGCAGCCGCCGCCATGTCGCCGGGCTCTGGCCGGTCCAGCGCTCGAAGGCCCGCACGAAGCTGCGCTGGTCGGAAAACTCCAGCGCCTCGGCCACCGCTGCCGTGGACAGCCCCGACTCCAGCAGCCGTTGCGCTTCCTGGCGCTGCTGCTCGGCCAGCAGGTGCGAGTAGCGCAGGCCGTCGCGCGCCAGCGCGCGCTGCAGGTTGCGCGGGCTCATGTCCAGATCGCTGGCCACCTTGGCCAGCGGCAGCAGGCGTCCGTTGGCGTCGTACATCCGCTTGCGCAAGTTGCCGTTGGCCTGCAGCGCAATGCCGCGCATCGCCAGTTCGCGCTCGCAGGCCTGGCGCGCCAGTTCGATGCCGAAGGTGCTGTAGAGCAACTGGGGCCGCTCCAGGGCGCCGGCCTGGAACACCAGGCGGCTGATCGGGTGGCCAAAGCTGACCGGCGCGCCAAACAGGTCGGACAGGCTGTCGCGCAGGCTGGGCGCCACGCAGTTGAGCTCGATGCGGTTGAACAGCGAGGGGCCGTGCGGCTGCAGCTGGCGCAGCGAGTTGGCGACGGTGGCGAGGTGGTCGATGTCCAGGAAGGCGCTCAGCTCCGGGTCGTCGAACAGGCGGTGCGCGGCCAGCCAGTACTCCTGCCCGTTGTCGTGGAACTGCAGGTCGAGCATGGAGCCGGCCACCAGCTGGAAGCCCAGGCCGAAACGCAGCGCCTCGCCCAGCGTGCGGTGCGCTGCAAAGCCGGGGCCGATGGCGCCCAGGTGCGGGATCGCCTTGCGGGCGCCGGAATTCACCGCCAGTTGCAGCCCGCGCGCCCGGTGCAGGCTGCGCAGGATGCCTTCGCGGGCGTCGGCATAGGAATAGCGGGCGTCGGGCTGGCCGTCGTGCGCCTGCAGGCCGGGAAAGAGTTCCGAGACGTTCCAGCCCTGTTCCTGGGCAATGGTGAGCACGCCGGCCAAGGGAAGGACCGGAAAAACAGCGTCGTGAACGGACAGTTTCCAGGGTAACCCGACAGGGGTTAACCCGGTTTTGTCATGTGTCGTCATAGCCCCGTCATCCCTGGTCATACCCGCGCGTCTTCGGAATTTTGACAATTAAGCGTGTTGGCCTGCTCGCCTCCCAATGGGACGCGAGTCTGCCATGCCGCGACCTGGATTGTCGCAATCCAACAAAGAATCCAACAGGAGACCGAAATATGAACGAGTTCGACTACGTCATCGTGGGCGGCGGCTCGGCCGGCTGCACCATCGCCAGCCGCCTGACCGAGGATCCCAACGTCAGCGTGTGCCTGCTGGAGAACGGCGGCCCGGACACCAGCGTGCTGATTCACGCGCCGGCGGGCGTGGTGGCCATGATGCCCACCAAGATCAACAACTACGGCTATGAAACCGTGCCGCAGCCGGGCCTGAACGGCCGCCGCGGCTACCAGCCGCGCGGCAAGACGCTGGGCGGCTCCAGCTCCATCAACGCCATGTTGTACGTGCGCGGCAACCGCCACGACTACGACACCTGGGCGGCGCTGGGCAACAGCGGCTGGTCGTACGACGAAGTGCTGCCGTACTTTCGCAAGTCGGAAAACAACGAGCAGTTCGTCAATGAATTCCACGGCCAGGGCGGGCCGCTGAACGTCACCTATTCCAACTATCAGAGCAACGTGAAGGACATCTTCATGCGCGCGGCAGAGGAAAACGGACTGCCGGCCAATCCCGACTACAACGGCAAGGACCAGTTCGGCGCCTTCATCTACCAGGTCACCCAGAAGGACGGCGAGCGCTGCAGCGCAGCCAAGGGCTACCTCACGCCCAACCTGGCGCGCCCCAACCTGAAGGTGATCACCCACGCGCAGACCTCGCGCGTGCTGATCGAGGGCGGCCGCGCCGTGGGCGTGGAGTACCTGCAAGGCAGCACCACGCAGCAGGCCCGGGCCCGCCGCGAAGTGGTCATGACGGCCGGCGCCTTCGGCACGCCGCAGGTACTGATGCTGTCGGGCATCGGCCCTGGCGCGCATCTGCAGTCGCACGGCATCAGCACCGTGCTCGACGTGCCCGGCGTGGGGCAGAACCTGCAAGACCACATCGACCACGTGCAATCGTGGCGCACCGCCAGCAACACCGAGACCTTCGGCGTCTCGGTCGGCGGCAGCCTGAAGTTCGGCAAGTCGATGCTTGAATGGCGCGGCAAGCGCACCGGCATGGTGACCACGCCGTTCGCGGCCGCCGGTGCCTTCTTCCGTTCGTCGCCGGACGAGCCGGCCTGCGACCTGCAACTGGTCTTCGTGGTGGCCATCGTCGACGACCATGCACGCAAGATGCACATGGGCCACGGCATTTCCTGCCACGTCGACCTGCTGCGTCCGCACAGCCGCGGCACCGTCACGCTGGGCAGCCGCGATCCGCGCGCCGCACCGGTGATCGACCCGCGCTTCCTGTCCGACGAACGCGACCTGCCCAAGCTGCTGCACGGCGTGCAGGTGCAGCAGCGCATCATCGAATCGCGCGTCTTCGACGGCATTCGCGGCGAGCAGCTCTACAAGACGCGTGTCGACGACCTGGCCGGCCTGGAAGCCGACATCCGCAACCGCGCCGATACCCAATACCACCCGGTCGGCACCTGCAAGATGGGCCCCGCCTCCGACCCGATGGCCGTGGTGGACGAGCGCCTGCGCCTGCGCGGCATCGCCGGCCTGCGCGTGGCCGACGCCTCGATCATGCCGAACGTCGTGTCCGGCAACACCAATGCGCCGACCATCATGATCGGCGAGAAGGCCGCCCAGATGATCCGCGAGGACGCCGCCAGCCTCGCCATGGCCGCCTGATCGCCCGCCCCGCGTTTTCCCCGAAGCCACGACCCGTTCCCCATCAGAAATCAGAAAGCAAAGAGAGACATGAAACGCCTTCATCTCATCGCGGCCGCTGTCACCGCCACCTGTTTCCTGCACGCCGCCCAGGCCCAGATCGCGCCCAAGGGCGCCGAGCCGGCCACCGTGCAGGCCAACGAAGCCTTCTCCAAGACGCTGCCCTGGGCTGACCAGCGCGCCTTCGAAGACGCCAAGCGCGGCTTCATCGCCACCATTCCCGGCGGCAAGATCGATGGCGCCGGCCCGATGCCCGCGTGGAACATGAGCGCCTACGCCTTCCTCGACAAGGAGCAGGCCCCCGACACCGTCAACCCCAGCCTGTGGCGCCAGGCCCGCCTGAACGCCATCCACGGCCTGTTCAAGGTCAGCGACGGCATCTACCAGCTGCGCGGCCTCGACCTGTCCAACATGACCGTGGTCGAAGGCAAGACCGGCCTGATCCTGATCGATCCGCTGCTCACCGCCGAAACCGCCAAGGCCGCGCTCGAGCTGTATTACCAGAACCGCCCCAAGAAGCCCGTCAAGGCGGTGATCTACACGCACAGCCACGCCGACCATTTCGGCGGCGTGAAGGGCGTGACGAGCGAGGAAGACGTGGCGGCCGGCCGCGTCAAGATCTATGCGCCGGAAGGCTTCATGGACCACGCCGTGGCCGAGAACGTGATCGCCGGCAACGCGATGAGCCGCCGCGCCACCTACCAGTTCGGCTCGCTGCTGCCCCCGAGCGATCGCGGCAGCGTGGACACCGGCCTGGGCAAGAACCTGGCGCGCGGCACGCTGACGCTGATCGCCCCGACCAACTACGTCAACGACAAGACCAAGAAGCTCACGATCGACGGCGTCGAAATCGAATTCATGATGGCGCCGGGCTCCGAGGCGCCGTCGGAAATGATGATGTACTTCCCGCAGCACAAGGTGTTCAACGCGGCCGAGGTGGTGACGCAGAACATGCACAACCTCTACACGCTGCGTGGCGCCGAAGTGCGCGATGCAGTGTCCTGGTCGCGCTACATCGACGAGGCGCGCCTGAAGTTCGGCGACCGCGCCGACGTCATGATTGCCCAGCACCACTGGCCCACCTGGGGCACCGACCAGGTCGACGAGATGATGCGCAAGCAGCGCGACCTGTACAAGTTCATCCACGACCAGAGCGTGCGCATGCTCAACGAAGGCTACAAGCCCGGCCAGATCGCCGAGACGCTGAAGCTGCCCGACAGCCAGCAGGCCACCTGGTCCTCGCACGGCTACTACGGCACGCTGCGCCACAACGCCCGCGCCATCTACCAGAAGTACCTGGGCTGGTATGACGCCAACCCGGCGCACCTGGACCCACTGCCCGAATCCGAAGAGGCCAAGAAGCAGATCGAATACATGGGCGGTGCCGATGCCGTCATCGAGCGCGCGCGCAAGGACTTTGCCGCCGGCCAGTACCGCTGGGTCGCCAGCGTGATGAACCAGGTGGTGTTTGCCGATCCGTCCAACAAGGCGGCGCGCGAACTGGCGGCCGACGCACTGGAGCAGATGGGCTACCAGAGCGAAGGCGGCACCTGGCGCGGCGCCTACCTGATGGGCGCCCAGGAACTGCGCAACGGCGTGCCCAAGCTGCCTTCGCTCAACACCCTCAACGACGACACCCTGCGTGCCCTGTCGACCGGCCTGTTCATGGACTACCTGGGCGTGCGCCTGAATGCCGACAAGGCGGCCGGCAAGCACATCGTGCTGAACTGGGACTTCACCGACACCAAGGAGAAGTACGTGCTGAACCTTGAGAACTCCGCGCTGACCTACAGCGAAGGGCGCGCCGAACCGAAGGCCGACGCCAGCTTCGTGCTGACCCGCGCCACGCTCAACGAGGTGATTCTCGGCAAGACCACCTTCCCCGAAGTGATCAAGGCGGGCAAGGCCAAGGTGCAGGGCGACCCGCGCAAGCTGGGCGAGCTGATGGGCATGCTGGACACCTTCCCGTCCAGCTTCCCGATCGTCGAGCCTTTGCAGTAAGCTGGACCGCGGCCTGCGCCTCCCGGGAGGCCAGGTTCCCGGCCCGGACACCCCCCGTCAAGGTGCAAGCCTTCGCGGGGCTTTTTTCCAGGAGGAACACATGAACGCATTCACCGATCCGGCCCATCTGGCCATTCCGGCGGAATTCACGACGACGCTGGCCGCCCAGCGTGCCCACTTCGAAGCCAACCGCTACCCCAGCTACGAACAGCGCGTGGCCGACCTGAAGCAGGTGGTGCGCATGGTGGCGGACAACCAGCAGGCCCTGGTCGAGGCGGTCAACCAGGACTACGGCTGCCGCTCCAGCTTCGAGACCTCGTTTGCCGAAATTGCCGTCACGCTCGACGGCCTGCAGGAGACCATCAAGAGTCTCAAGGGCTGGATGAAGCCGAAGAAGCGCCATGTCGACCCCATGCGCATGCCGCTGGCCAAGGCCCGCCTGGTGGCGCAGCCGGTCGGCGTGGTCGGCATCGTGGTGCCGTGGAACTTCCCGCTGGCCATGGTGTTCCACCCGCTCACCTGCATCTTCGCGGCCGGCAACACGGCCATGGTGAAGATGTCGGAGAACTCCAACCACACGGCGCGCCTGCTCAAGTCGCTGGCCTCGCGCTACTTCCCGGAATCGAAGCTGGCCTTTTTCGAGGACGGCGGCGGCCGCGGCCCGGCCTTCACCTCGCTGCCCTTCGACCACATCTTCTTCACTGGCTCGCCGACCACCGGCAAGGCCGTGATGGCCAGCGCCGCGCGCAACCTCACGCCGGTCACGCTGGAGCTGGGCGGCAAGTCGCCGGCCATCATCGCGCCCGACTACGACATCGTTGCCGCCGCCAAGCGCGTGATGTGGGCCAAGGCCTTCAACGCCGGCCAGATCTGCACCAACATCGACTACCTGATGCTGCCCGAAGGCAAGACGCAGGAATTCGTCGAGCACGCGCGCGCAGCCTTCGCGGCCGGCTACCCGGACATCAACAACGGCACCTACACCGCGGTGATCGACCAGCGCTCGTACGACCGCCTGGTGGCCGCGCTGGAAGACGCGCGCAGCAAGGGCGCCACCATCGTCGAACTGGCCGAGGGCCAGACCCCCGACGCCGCGCGCCGCATCATGGGCCCGAAGCTGGTGCTGAACGTCAACGACGACATGGAGTTGATGCAGCGCGAAATCTTCGGCCCGATCCTGCCGGTGCGCACCTACAGCTCGCGCGAGGAAGTGGCCAACTACATCAATGCCCGGCCCCGGCCGCTGGCGCTGTACCCCTTCACCAACGACAAGGCGCTGGCCGAGTGGTACATCATGAACACCCTGTCGGGCGGCGTCACCGTCAACGACAGCGTGCTGCATGTGAGCGTGCACAGCCTGCCCTTCGGCGGCATCGGCAACAGCGGCATGGGCCACTACCACGGCTACGAAGGCTTCTCCACCTTCTCCAAGCTGCGGCCCATCCTCTACCAGGGGCCGATCCGCAGCATCGACTTCCTGGCGGCGCCGTACGGCAACCTGGCGCAGAAGATCCTCGGCTTCATGATCCGCATGAAAAGCTGAAGGCGACGCGGGCCGGCTGCCGCGCCGGCCCATGGGGGTTGCTCCACGTGTTCCTGCGCGCCGGCGCGATGCGCGGCATCATGGCGGCATCGCCGCCCCGCGCGCCCGTTTCACCTCACGCACCGACCCACCATGAGCACCACCCCTGTTCTCTTTCACCTGGCCTTTCCCGTTCGCGACATCGCCGAGGCGCGCGCCTTCTATGGCGAACTGCTCGGCTGTGCCGAAGGCCGCAGCGCCCCGGAATGGGTTGATTTCGATTTCTACGGCCACCAGATCGTGGCGCACCTGGCGCCCGACGAATGCGGCCATCGCCATACCAGCGACGTCGACGGCGAGCAGGTGCCGGTGCGCCACTTCGGCGCCATCCTGCCGATGAACGAATGGGAGCGGCTGTCCGAGAAGCTGAAGGCGGCCGGCACCCGCTTCATCATCGAGCCGCAGATCCGCTTCAAGGGCAAGGTCGGCGAACAGGCCACCATGTTCTTTCTGGACCCGTCCGGTAACGCGCTGGAGTTCAAGTCGTTCGCCGACATGAGCCAAGTCTTCGCAAAATAAGTACCCCCCGTTTGGCCGGCTCACTGCGTGTAGCCGGCCGATACCCCCCAGGGGGCGCATCCGGTGGCTCCTGGCAAAGCCGGTTCCACGGGTGCACTGGCATGGCCTGCTCCGCGGCCGTCTGAATGATGTGGTTGCGGGGCTTTGGGGCGTGGCGCTTGTTCAGTCGGGGGTGGCGTCCTTGCGCAGTTGCAGCGCCAGTTCGTAGAGCGCATTGCGCGGTGCGCCGCTGATTTCGGCGGCCAGCCGTACCGCGCTCTTCACCGGCAATTCGGCCAGCAGCAGCCGCAGCACGCGTTCGCTGTCGTGGTTCGCATCGGCGCTTTGCGCGGCGGGGTGCAGCACCAGCGCGAATTCGCCGCGGGTGCGTTGCGGGCTGGCGGCCAGCCAGGCCGCCAGCGCCTCGGCGGCGACGGTGTCGATTTCTTCGAACTGCTTGGTCAGCTCGCGGCCCACCGTCACGCGGCGCGCGCCGAGCGGCGCCAGCGCGCGTGCCATGGCTTCGATGCGGTGCGGCGCCTCCAGCAGCACCACGGCACGTGGCTCGCCGGCCAGGCGTTGCACCGCGGTGTCGCGCTCGGCCGCCTTGGTCGGCAGGAAGCCGGCGAACAGGAAGCCCTGCAGGCCGTCGTCGCCACCGCTCAGGCCGGCGGCGCTCAGGAGCGTGGTGACGCTGCTGGCGCCAGGCAGTGGCAGCACGCGCTGGCCCGCGGCCTGCACGGCCGCCGTCAGGCGCGCGCCGGGGTCGCTCACGCCGGGCGTGCCGGCGTCGCTGACGTAGGCGATGCGCTCGCCCTGCGCCAGCCGCGCCACCACCGCCTGCGCGGCCTCGGCCTCGTTGTGCTGGTGCAGTGCCAGCAGGCGCGCGGCCGGCCGGTCGATGCCGTAGGCGCGCAGCATGCCTTGCGTGTGGCGCGTGTCTTCGCAGGCGATGAGGTCGGCCAGTTCCAGCACATGCAGCGCGCGCAGCGTGATGTCGGCCAGGTTGCCGATCGGCGTGGCCACGACATACAGCGTGCCGTGCGGATAATGCTGCGAACCGGCGGCCTCGCGCGCGCCCTGCAGGGCAGTGTGAAACGAAGCGGGGGCCAGCGAGGTCAAGGGCGATTCTCCAGAACAAAAAGCAGCAGGGAGCGAGATGGCGACACAGCCTGTGAACGCGCGCGGCGCCAGCCATGCCGCCAGCACCAAGCAGCGCGGCGACGCGGCCGAAGATGCCGCGCTCGCCCATCTCCAGGCGGCGGGCCTGGCGCTGGTGCAGCGCAATTATCGAACGCCGGGGCGCGGCGGCGGCGAAATCGACCTGGTCATGCGCGCGCCCGACGGCACGCTGGTCTTTGTCGAGGTGCGCCAGCGCGCCGGGGCCGCCTTCGGGGGCGCCGCGGGCAGCATCACCGCGCGCAAGCAGCAGCGCATCGTGTTCGCGGCGCGCCATTTCATCAGCCGCTTGCGCGCGGAGCCGCGCTGCCGCTTCGACGTGGTGCTGGTCGAAGAGCGCATCGACTGGCTGCGCGGCGCCTTCGACGCCGATTGAACACCCCGACGGGAACTGCGCACCGCGCTTCCGATCCACCCTGCAACGCTCGCATCGAGCACGCCTCGTTATCATCGCGCCCCATGTTCGAACAACGGATCCAGCAGCACTTCATCGACAGCGCCGACCTCAAGTACCAGTGCGGTCCGCTCCTGAGCAAACCCGTCTCGCAGGCCATGCAGGCCTTGCTGGCCTGCGTCACCAGCGGCGGCAAGGTCATCACCTGCGGGGCCGGCGTGTCGAGCCTGCTGGCGGCCCAGTTTGCGGCGCACTTCGTCGGCCGCTTCGAACGCGAGCGGCCTGAGCTGGCGGCCGTGGCATTGGCGGCCGACGCCGCCGACCCCCTGGCCGACACAGCCGATGCCGCCGATGCCGACCGCTTCGCGCGCCAGGTGCGCGCCCTGGGCCAGGCCGGCGACGTGCTGCTGGCGATCAGCCCGAGCGGGCAGTCCGCCAGCCTGCTGGCCGCGCTGGAAGCCGCGCACGGCCGCGACATGACGGTGGTGGCACTGCTCGGCGGCAACGGCGGCGCCATGGGGCGCGCACTGCGCGACACCGACGTGCAGGTCTGCGTGCCGCATGAGCGTGCGGCGCGCGTGCACGAGGTGCATCTGCTGGTGCTGCACGGCTTGTGCGACGGCATCGATGCGCAGCTGCTCGGCGAGCAGGACTAGCACATCGCGTAACGGCAGCGCCCGAACGCTGGGCTAAACTTCTTTGGCCTTGCGCCCAACGTCGAGAACAGGACATCCACACATGAAGACTTCGATCCAACGCCTTGCCCTTTCGCTGACCGTCGGCGCCGCCCTGGTGGCCGGCCTGGCCGGCTGTGTGCCGCTGGTGGTGGGTGGCGCGGCGGTCGGGGCGGGCTTCATCGCGGTGGACCGGCGCAGCTCCGGCGCGCAGCTGGACGACCAGACGATCGAAGTGCGTGGCGCTTCGCGCATCAGCGCGATCGCCAACGACAACATGAACATCGCGGTGACCAGCTTCAACCGCCAGGTGCTGCTCACCGGCACGGTCGGCGCCGAGGCCGACCGCCAGCGGGCGGAAGAGGAAATCAAGCGCATCGACAACGTGCGCTCGGTGGTCAACGCGGTCACCGTCGGCCCCGGCTCCACCATCCAGGACCGGGCCAACGACACCTACATCACCAGCAAGGTCAAGGCCTCGCTGGTCAACGCCAACTTCACGGCTTCCAATTCGATCAAGGTGGTCACCGAGCGCGGCGTGGTCTACCTGATGGGCATCGTCACGCAGACCGAGCTCGACCAGGCCACCAACGTCACGCGCGGCGTGTCTGGCGTGACCAAGGTGGTGCGCATGGCCGAGATCGTGACCGAGCAGCAGTTGAACGGCCCCCAGAGTGCGGGCACAACGTCCGGCGGCACGGGCGCGGCCCCCAGCTCGGGCTCGGTGGCGCTGCCGCCGATGGCGCCGCTGCCTCCCGCCGACGGCAGTGCCGCGCCGGCGTCCAGCGGCGGCGTGGTCACCTCGCCGGTGCGCTGAGGCCGGCGCGCGCGTTCAGTCGCGCAGCCGCGTGATCAGGCTCGAGGTGTCCCAGCGCCGGCCGCCGGCCTGCTGCACGTCGCCATAGAACTGGTCGACCAGCGCGGTCACGGGCAGCCGCGCACCGTTGCGCTTGGCTTCGTCCAGCGCCAGACCCAGGTCCTTGCGCATCCACTCCACCGCGAAGCCGTAGTCGAACTTGCCGTCGATCATGGTGCCGCCGCGGTTGTCCATCTGCCAGCTCTGCGCGGCGCCCTTGCCGATCACCTCCAGCACCGCCTTCATGTCGAGGCCGGCGCGCTGGCCGAAGGCGATCGCCTCCGACAAGCCTTGCACCAGCCCGGCAATGGCGATCTGGTTGACCATCTTGGCCAACTGGCCGGCGCCGCTGTCGCCCAGCAGCGTGACGGCGCGGGCGAAGGCGCCGAGCACGGGCTTGACCGAGTCGAAGGCGGCCGCATCGCCGCCGCACATCACCGTCAGCAGGCCGTTCTGGGCGCCGGCCTGGCCGCCCGAGACCGGTGCGTCGATGAACTGCACGCCGCGCGGGCGCGCCGCCTGCGCCAGTTCACGCGCCACGTCGGCCGAGGCCGTGGTGTGGTCGACGAAGACCGCGCCGCTGCGCATGCCGGCCAGCGCGCCGTCGTCGCCCAGCACCACCGAGCGCAGGTCGTCGTCGTTGCCGACGCAGGACAGCACGATGTCGGCGCCCGCCGCGGCCTCGCGCGGCGTGGCCGCGTGCTTCGGCGCGATCGCGGCATCGGCCAGCTCGGCGCACCAGGCGGCCGACTTGGCCGACGTGCGGTTGTAGACCGTGACCGCGTGCCCGGCCCGCGCCAGGTGCCCGGCCATCGGATAGCCCATCACGCCGAGGCCGAGAAAGGCCACTTTGCGTGAGGGAGTGGTGTCGTAGGTTTTGGGGTTGAGGCTGCTCATGGGCCCGAGCTTAGCCGCCTGCAGCGCAGAGGCAAGCGGGCCTAGATGATCGCCATGTGCTCGGTGCCCGCCGACAGGTCGCTCGAGCGCGCGCGCTGGCTGTTGAGCTTGATCTGCAGGCGCAGGTCGTTTGCCGAATCCGCGTTGCGGATCGCGTCGTCGAAGGAGATCTGGTGGTTCTCGAAGAGATCGAACAGCGCCTGGTCGAAGGTCTGCATGCCCAGGTTGCGGCTCTTCTTCATGATCTCCTTGATCTCGCCGACCTCGCCCTTGAGGATCAGGTCCGCGATCAGCGGGGTGTTCAGCAGGATCTCCACCGCCGCCACGCGGCCGCGCCCGTCCTCGGTGGGAATGAGGCGCTGCGAGATCAGCGAACGCAGGTTCAGCGAGAGGTCCATCAGCAACTGATTGCGCCGCTCTTCGGGGAAGAAATTGATGATCCGGTCGAGCGCCTGGTTGGCGCTGTTGGCGTGCAGCGTGGCCATGCACAGGTGGCCGGTCTCGGCAAAGGCGACGGCGTTTTCCATCGTCTCGCGGTCGCGGATTTCGCCCATCAGGATCACGTCCGGCGCCTGGCGCAGCGTGTTCTTCAGCGCCGCGTCCCAGGTCTCGGTGTCGATGCCCACTTCGCGCTGCGTCACCACGCAGTTCTTGTGCGGGTGCACGAATTCGATCGGGTCTTCCACCGTCACGATGTGGCCATAGGAATTCTCGTTGCGCCAGTCGACCATCGCCGCCAGCGTGGTCGACTTGCCCGAGCCGGTGGCGCCCACCATGATCGACAAGCCGCGCTTGGTCATCGCCACGTCCTTGAGCACCTGCGGCATGCCCAGCGCGTCGATGGTCGGCAGCGTGGCCGGAATGGTCCGCAGCACCATGCCGACCGAGCCCTGCTGCACGAAGGCGTTGACGCGAAAGCGCCCCACGCCGGTTGGCGAGATGGCGAAGTTGCACTCCTTGGTGCGCTCGAATTCCGCCGTCTGGCGGTCGTTCATGATCGAACGCGTGAGCGCCAGCGTGTGCTGCGCGCTCAGGGCCTGGGCCGACACCTTGGTGACCTTGCCGTCGACCTTGATCGCCGGCGGAAACTCCGCCGTGATGAACAGGTCGCTGCCCTTGCGGCTGACCATCAGCTTGAGCAGATCGTTGATGAATTGACTGGCCTGATCGCGTTCCATGGCGCGTTCCTTTCGTTTATGCGGAGTACGGCCGAGCGTGGCGGACGATGCGGCCGAGCGCCGGGCCGCCCCAAGCCGGCCGCGCCTCCCCCTCGGGGGGTGGAGTTACACGCGCAAAGCGCGTGGAAAGCCGGGGGGCCATCGCTACCCCGGGAAATTCTCGGGGATCTTGGCCTTGGCGCGCGCCTCGGCCGAGGAAATGACATTGCGGCGAACGAGGTCGGTCAGGTTCTGGTCCAGCGTCTGCATGCCCTGGCCGCTGCCGGTCTGGATCGACGAGTACATCTGCGCCACCTTGGCCTCGCGGATCAGGTTGCGGATGGCCGGCGTGCCCAGCATGATCTCGTGCGCCGCCACGCGGCCCTGGCCGTCCTTGGTCTTGCACAGCGTCTGCGAGATCACCGCCTGCAGCGACTCCGACAGCATCGCGCGGATCATTTCCTTTTCCTCGCCGGGGAACACGTCGATGATCCGGTCGATCGTCTTGGCCGCGCTCGAGGTGTGCAGCGTGCCGAACACCAGGTGGCCGGTTTCCGCCGCCGTCATGGCCAGGCGGATGGTTTCCAGGTCGCGCAACTCGCCCACCAGGATGGCGTCCGGGTCTTCGCGCAGCGCCGAGCGCAGCGCGTTGGAGAAGGAGAGCGTCATCGGCCCGACCTCGCGCTGGTTGATCAGGCACTTCTTGGATTCGTGGACGAACTCGATCGGGTCTTCCACCGTCAGGATGTGGCCGTACTCGGTCTCGTTGAGGTAGTTGATCATCGCCGCCAGCGTGGTCGACTTGCCCGAGCCGGTCGGGCCGGTCACCAGCACCAGGCCGCGCGGCTTGAGCGCCAGGTCGCCGAAAATCTTCGGCGCGTTGAGCGCTTCGAGCGAGAGGATCTTGGAGGGAATGGTCCGGAACACCGCCGCCGCGCCGCGCGACTGGTTGAAGGCATTCACGCGAAAGCGCGCCAGGCCGTCGATCTCGAAGGAGAAGTCGACCTCGAGGAACTCTTCGTAGTGCTTGCGGTGCGTGTCGCTCATGATGTCGTACACCATGGCGTGCACCGCCTTGTGGTCGAGCGCGTCGACATTGATGCGGCGCACGTCGCCATGCACGCGGATCATCGGCGGCAGGCCCGCCGAGAGGTGCAGGTCGGATGCCTTGTTCTTGACGCTGAACGCGAGCAGTTGGGTAATGTCCACGAGGTCCTCGACGGTTAACGTTGTCCACCGTCATCCGGTGACGTTTTGATACGCTTTAACGATTATGACGATGATTGGTGACAATCTCCAGCAGGTCCGCTACCGAATCGCGGCCGCATGCACGGGCGCGGGGCGCTCTCCCGAGAGTGTGCGCCTGCTCGCCGTGAGCAAAACCTTTCCGGCGGAAGCGTTGCGCGCGGCCCACGCTGTCGGCCAGCGGGCCTTCGGCGAGAACTACGTGCAGGAGGCGCTGGACAAGATCGAGGCGCTGGCCGACCTGCGCGGCGAGCTCGAATGGCACTGCATCGGGCCGCTGCAGAGCAACAAGACGCGCGTGGTGGCCGAGCAGTTCGACTGGGTGCACAGCGTCGACCGCCTGAAGATCGCGCAGCGCCTGAGCGAGCAGCGCCCGCCGCACCTGCCGCCGCTGCAACTGTGCCTGCAGGTCAACGTGGACGGCGGCGCCAACAAGTCGGGCGTGAGCGCGGCCGAGGCGCCGGCGCTGGCCCGTGCCGTCGCCGCGCTGCCGCGGCTGCGCCTGCGCGGGCTGATGGCGATCCCCGAGCCGGCGCCCGATTTCGAGACCCAGCGCCAGCTGTTTCTCCGGGTCACCCGGCTGTACGAGGCGATGCGTGCCGATGGCCTGGCGCTGGACGTGCTCTCGCTGGGCATGAGCGCCGACCTGGAAGCCGCGGTGGCGGCCGGCAGCACGCTGGTGCGCGTGGGCACCGCCATCTTCGGCGGCCGGCCGCGCAGCGCCGCACCCGCCGCCTGACGCGCGGCGCTTGCCGCAAGCGCATAACTGCGCGCGCGGCGGGCATAACCCTTGGCGCGGCCCCCTTGCAGGGCTATGGTGGCGTGGTCCCTGTCCTTGGAGCCAACGTGAACGAAGCCCTGTCTTTTGTCCAGCCCACCGCCAACAGCGCCTGGGGTACCTACTTGTCCCAGGTCGACCGCGTCGTGCCTTATCTCGGGCCGCTGGCGCGCTGGGTCGAGACCCTCAAACGGCCCAAGCGCGCGCTCATCGTCGACGTGCCGATCGAGATGGACAACGGCGGCATCGCCCACTTCGAGGGCTACCGCGTGCAGCACAACCTCTCGCGCGGGCCGGGCAAGGGCGGCATCCGCTTCCACCCCGACGTGACGCTGGAAGAAGTGATGGCGCTGTCGGCCTGGATGACCATCAAGACGGCGGCGGTGAACCTGCCCTTCGGCGGCGCCAAGGGCGGCATCCGGGTCGATCCGAAGCAGCTCTCGATGAAGGAACTGGAGCGCGTCACGCGCCGCTTCACCAGCGAGATCGGCCTGATCATCGGCCCGCACACCGACATCCCGGCGCCCGACGTGAACACCAACGGCCAGATCATGGCCTGGATGATGGACACCTATTCGATGAACGTCGGCGGCACCGCCACCGGCGTGGTCACCGGCAAGCCGCTGCACCTGGGCGGCTCGCTCGGGCGCGTGAAGGCCACCGGGCGCGGCGTGTTCGTCACCGGGCGCGAGGGCGCAAGGCGCATCGGGCTCGACCTGCGCGGCGCGCGCGTGGCGGTGCAGGGCTTCGGCAACGTGGGCTCGGTGGCGGCGGAACTGTTCGCCGAGGCCGGCGCCAGGATCGTCGCGGTGCAGGACCACACCGGCACCGTGCGCAACGACAAGGGGCTGAACCTGGCCACGCTGGTGCCGCTCTCGCGCAGCCAGGGCGTGGTCGGCTTCAAGGAAGGCGAGGTGATCGACAACGAAGCCTTCTGGGACGTGCCCTGCGACATCCTGATTCCCGCCGCGCTGGAAGGGCAGCTCACGGCCGAGCGCGCCGGCCGCACCACCGCGCGGCTGGTGCTCGAAGGCGCCAACGGCCCCACCGTGCCCAGCGCCGACGACATCCTGGCCGAGCGCGGCGTGCTGGTGGTGCCCGACGTGATCTGCAACGCCGGCGGCGTGACGGTGAGCTACTTCGAATGGGTGCAGGATTTCTCGTCCTTCTTCTGGGACGAGGACGAGATCAACGTGCGGCTCGACCGCATCATGATGAACGCGCTCAACAACATCTGGGACACCGCCGACAAGCACAAGATCTCGCTGCGCACCGCCACCTACGCGGTGGCCTGCGAGCGCATCCTGACCGCGCGGCAGGAGCGTGGTCTGTATCCCTGATCGATCGACGCCGCGCAGGGAACGCAGGGCGCCAAGTCGGCTCGAAGCAGGGGCCGGCGCCTTGCCGGTAGCATTTCGCCCACAATGCCGCCCTTGACTTCCTGTTTCCCGAACCTCCTGCGCCCCCTGCGCCGCTCCCCCGCCATCCCCGCCTTGCTGCTGACGCTGCTGCTGGCCGCCTGCGGCACCGGCAAGCGCGTTTCCTACGACCCGGAAAGCTTCAACTCGACCAGCGCACACACCCGCACTTTCGAGGCCAGCGAAGCCCAGACCTGCGAGGCCGCGCGCCGTGCCCTGCTCAGCCAGGGCTACATGGTCACGGCCGCCAACAGCGACCTGGCGACCGGGCGCAAGAGCTTCCAGCCGGACACCGAGGTGCACGTCGAGGTCGAGATCCGCGTGGTCTGCGCGCGCGACGCCGGCGGTGGCAAGGGCGCGCCGCCGAGCACCATCGCCTTCGTCAGCGCGCTGCAGGACCGCTACACCCTGAAGAAGGTCAACAACTCGGCCAGCGTGGGCGTCGGCGTGCTCGGCTCGGTGTCGTTGCCCTATTCGTCGAGCGCCGATGCGCTGGTCAAGGTCGCCAGCGAGACCGTGACGGAGGAGCGTTTCTACGAGCGCTTCTATGACTTGATCGAGCGCTTCCTGGTGGTGGAAGCCCCGCCCGAGGCGGCACCGCCGCCCCCGCCGGTGGCCGCGCCGGCCCAGCCCGCCCCGCCGGTCCAGCCGGCCGCCTCGATGCCGGTGCCCGCGCCGGCGGTGCCGGCCAGCCCGGTGGCCGCGCCGGTGAGCACGCCGCCGAGCGTGCCGCCACCGGCCGCTGCGCCCGCGCCGGCACCAGCGCCGGCACCCGTGCCGACACCGGCCCCCGAACCGATCCCCGCGCCGACCCCCGCGCCCGAGGCCGCACCGCCGGCCGCGCCAGCGCCCGCCGACCCGGCACCGCCCGGCACGGTGCCGGGCGCGCCCTCGCCATCGCGCGGCTGAGGCGCCGCCCGGCAACGGCCGCGTTCGCGCATCAGGCCGATGCGAGCGCGCCCGCCGCGGCTGGCCGCCGCGCCAGCACCACGCGCCAGCGCCACCAGGCCAGCGCGCCGTAGACCACGATCAGCAGCGCCAGCGTCAGCAGCTCCGGCCCGATCTCGTGGAACTGTGCCTGCATCTGGTTGACCTTGACCAGGGCCTGCACGCCGGCCGTGGCGGGCAGCGCCTGGGCCAGCGCGGCCAGCGCCGGCGGCATGGCGGAAAAGGGCCAGGGCAGGCCGCTCAGGAAGAAGATCAGCGCCGACGAGGCGGCCAGGAACTGGGCCGAGCGCTCGCCGCGGTCGAAGAAGCTGCCCAGCAGCAGCGCAAAGGCCACCGTGGCGCCGACGAACAGCAGCGAGGCCAGCGCCATCGCGCCGAACTCGCCGCCGCGCGGATAGTCCTGGAACCAGAACACGAAGCCGAAGTAGAACAGCGCGCTGCACAGGCCGATCAGCACGAAGGCGCTGGCGCTGCCCAGCAGCTGCGTCGCGCTGGCAAAGGTCTGGCCCAGGCGCCGCCGCTCGCCCATCAGCAGCACCACGCCCATCAGCAAGGTCTGGTGCACGATGATCACCGCCACGCCCGGCACCACGTAGCTGCCGTAGCCCTCGCGCGTGTTGAACAGCGGGTGCCCGATCAACTGCACCGGCGCCAGGCTGGGCAGGCCGAGCGCGCGCGCCGGGCCCTCCAGCGCGTGCGCCACGGCGTCGCCCAGCACCGCCTGCAGCGCCTCGCCGATGGCGCTGGCGCGCACGATGTAGGCACCGTTGACGTAGAAGGCGACCGCATCGGGCTGCGTGCCGCTGAGCACGCCGCGTTCGAAGTCGGGCGGGATCAGCACGATGGCGTCGATCTCGCGCCGCAGCAGCTGGGCGCGCGCCGCCGCGAAGTCCTGCGTCTGGCTGGCCAGCGACAGTTGCGGCGCCGCCAGCAGCCGCGCCACCACCTGGCGGCTGGGTGGGCTCTGGTCGAGGTCGACCACCGCGATCGGCAACTGCGTCGCCACCTCGTGCTGGTAGGCCGCCGGGTAGTAGAAGCCGTACAGCACGCCGGCCAGCACCAGGATCATCAGCGCCGGGCGCGTGGTGGCCACGCTGCGCAGCGTGCCGCCCAGGCCTTGCCAGTAGCCGGGCTTTTGCCGCGGGCCGGCGGTCGGCGCGGCTGCCGCGTGGCCCGGCTGCGGTGCGCGTCGCGCGCTGCGCTGCAGCAGCCATGCCGCCAGCGAAAACATCGCCAGCGCCACGCCGCCCAGCAGGCCCAGCCAGGGCAGCGAGACGGCGGCCGGCGAGCCCATGAACATCTGCTCCATCTGCAGCTTGATGTAGGCCGAGAAGGGCAGGGCGTGGCTCCACAGCCGGGTGAACAGCGGCGCGCCGATGACCGGCAGCGTGGCGTCGGAAAAGGTCATCGCCGGGCCGCCGTACAAGGCCACCGCGGACAGCGTGGTGTAGGTGTCGCGCAGCAGCAGCGCGAGCACGGCGGCCAGCGCGGCATAGCAGGCGTACAGGGCGAACTGGCTGGCCGCCAGCAGCGCCAGGCTGCCGTGCACGCCCCAGCCGCGCCAGCCGCACAGCCAGGCCGTGCCGGCCAGCTGCCACAAGGTGAAGACCAGCACGTAGGGCGCCAGCTTGCCGGCCAGCGCCGCGGCGGCGCTGGCGTAGCTGCTGCCGCTGTTCCATTGCGCCAGGCTGCCGGCGGCGATCTCGCGGCCCAGCGCCACCGCCACCGCGCAGCTCAGCAGCACGTGCAGGATGCCCGGCTGCAGCAGCGCCTCGAGAAACCATTCGTAGCTCAGTTGCGGGTTGAACAGCACGGTGGCCTGCACCCGCGGCATTTCCAGCCGCACGACCGGCAGGTTGTGCTGGCGCAGTTGCTGCGGGCGCAGCTGCCGGTTCAGTTCGTCCACCGCGCCGCCGATGCCGCGGCTGGCCAGCGCACCGACCGAATAGAAGGAGGCGTTGCGGTAGGCCACGATGCTGGCCGGCCGGCCGGCCAGCGCGTCGCGCTCCAGGTGCTGCGGCACCAGCACCACGGCCCATACCGCGGTCGAGCGCGCCAGCGACTGCGCCGCCTGCAGGTCGGTCGGCTCGGCCAGCACCTCGACCTGGGCCGAGGCGCGCAGGTTGCGCACGAACTGCCGGCTCATCGCCGAATGGTCGGCGTCGACCACCGCCAGCGGCAGGGTGCGCGGGCTGCTGGAGAGAAACAGCGCGGCCAGCACCAGCAGCGTCGCCAGCGGCGCCAGCGTGACCAGCGCAAAGTCCCACGGGCTGCGCCGCAGCCAGGCCAGTTCGCGCCGAACCGACCGGGCCAGCGTGTTCACGGGCCGGCCTTCGCCCCGGCCGCTTGCGGCCAGTCGAACAGCACGCTCATGCCCGGGCGCAGGCCATCGGCCGGCTCGGCCGGGCGCAGCCGCACCTCGAAACTGTGCACGTCGAAACCGCTCGACTGGCGGGTCGCGCGCCAGGTGGCGAACTCGCCCTGCGGGCTGATGTACTCGACGCGAAAGCGCAGCGCGCGCCCGTCCAGCGCCGGCAGCCGGCCGACCAGCTGCTGGCCGGCCTGCAGCCCGTGCAGCTCGTTCTCGCGCAGGCTCAGCGCGACCCAGGGGTGCGCCACCTCCACCAGCGTCAGGATCGGGAAGCCCAGCGGCACCAGCTCGCCCGGGCGCACCATGCTGTGCGCGATCTCGCCGTCGACCGGTGCGGTGAGCGTGGTGTCGCGCTGCACCGCGGCCACCGCTTCGAGGCCGGCCTGCGCCACCTGCACCTGCGCGGCCGCGGCGTCCTTGTCTTCCTGCGGCAGGCCGCGCGCGGCGCGCAGGTACTGCTGCTGCGCCGCCTGCGCCTGGCCGCGGGCGGCATCGCGCGCGGCCAGCGCCTCGTCCAGCCGCTGGGTGGCCACCACGCCCTCGTCGTGCAGGTTGCGCATGCGCGCGTAGGTCTTCTCGGTCAGCGCCAGCGCGGCCTGCGCGCTCTCGCTGGTGGCGCGCAGCGAGGCGATGTTTTCCTCGCGCGAACCCGCCAGCGCACGCGCCTGCAGCGCCTGCGCACCGGCCAGCGCGCCGGCGGCCTGCTCGCCGCGCGCATCCAGCTCGGGGCTGGACAGCAGCACCAGCTGCTGCCCCGCCTTCACCGCCTCGCCCGGCTCGACCAGCAGCCGCTCGACCCGCGACAGCGGCACCTTGGTGGCGATGGTGACCTGCTCCGCATCGACCATGCCCTGCAGCTGCACCGGCACCGGCCGGTAGGCCAGCCACAGGCCCCAGCCGATGAAGGCCAGCACCACCACGCCGAGCAGCGCGGCGGCGATGCTGAGCAGGCGCGCGCGGCGCTCGCCGTCCTCGGGCGGCAAGGTCGGAACCGGTGGGACCGGTGGCGCGGCCGCTTCACCGCGCGGGGGGCTGGCTTCACTCATGGTGCGTTCACCCGTTGGTCGGCCTTGGCGACGTAGACCGTGTACTCGTGCATCTGGCCGCTGGCCGCCAGCAGCTGCGCCAGCGCCAGGTCGTATTCGAAGGCGGCGGCAGCGCGCTGCGTCTGCGCCACGCTGAGCGCCACCTGCGCGTCGATCAGCGCGGTGGCGGTGGCCTCGCCTTCGCGGAAGCCCAGGGTATGCACGCGCACGTTCTCCTCGGCGGCTTCGATGTTGCTGGCCAGCAGCATGAACTGGCGGCGCGCCGTCTCCACGCCCTGGTAGCTGCGGATGATCACCGTTTCCAGGTCATTGTCGGCCTGTTCGATGGCGGCGTCGGCCTGCCGCGCACGGGCCTGGGCGGCGGCCTCGCTGCTGCGCCGGTCGACGTTCGAGGACAGCGTGTAGTGCAGCCCGATGCCGACGATCCAGTCCGGGTCGGGCAGCACCGCGTTGTTGGAATTGAAGTTGTACGAGCCGAAGCCGTAGACCTTGGGCAGCCACTGCGCCTGCGCGGCCTTCACGCCGCTGCGGGTGGCGTCGCGCAGCGCCTGCAGGCGCTGCAGTTGCGGCGCGTTGGCGTGGCCGACGTCGACGAAATCCTGCTGCGGCGGCAGCGGCGCGGACAGTGCGAACAGCGGCGTCGCCGGGTCGATCGGCCCGCCTTCCTTGAGCAGCCGCGTCAGCACCGCGGCGGCCGTGTCGTAGTCGTTGTCGGCGCGCAGCGCCTGGCGTTGCGCCGCGTCGCGCGCCACCTGCACCTGCAGCCGCTGCGCCTTGCTCAGCACGCCCTGGCGTTCCATGCGCTGCGCGTTGCCCAGGTGCACTTCGAAGCGCGCCAGGTTCTGCTGGCTGGTGGCGCGCACCTGGGCCGCCAGCTGCTGGCCGAAGTAGGCCGCCACCAGTTGCACGCTGAGCGTGTCGCTGGCGGCCAGCAGCTCGGCGTCGGCCTGGCGCACGCCGGCCTGCGCCGCGTCCTGCGTGGCGCCCGACAGGCCGCCGGTGTAGATCGGCCAGTACAGCGTCATGGTCGGGCGCCAGATGTTGTCGGTGATGGTGGTCGAGAGCGAATCGGGAATGCGCGCCAGCGCGCTGTTGCCGACGGTGGCGATCTGGCCCGCCGCGCCCGGCGGCAGCGCGCCGCTGGGCAGCGAGGCGAGAAAGCCGTTGATCGATGCGTTGACGGCGCCGGCCGCGTTGCGCAGCGCGTCGAGCGAGACTTCCAGCGTCTTCTGGTAGCGGAAGGCCTGCGCGTCGATCGAGACGATCGGCAGGTTCAGGCTGCCCACCGCCTCGGCGCTGCTGCGCGAGGCATCGGCGTTGGCGCGCGCCGCACCGAGCGCGCTGGAGGTGGCGGTGAGGCGCTCCTGCGCGCTGTCGAAGGTGTAGCGGTTGGGGCTGCCCTGCGCGCCGGCCGCGCCGCTGCACAGCAGCAGGGCTGCCAGCAGCAGGCGCCGGGCCGCGGGCGCGTGCATGCCCGCGCTACTTCTTGCCCTTCTTGCCTGCTGTGCGTGCGCTGGCCGTGCTGCCTCCGCCACCCTTTTCCTTCTTGAAGATCTCGAAATATTCCTGCGCGATGCGACGCACCGCGGCGCCGATGGCAGCGTAGTCGTATTCGTTGAGATTGGCCAGCGAGACGCGGCCCGAGGCATGGTCGCTGCCGAAGCCGCGCCCCGGCAGCAGCACCACGCTGGTCTCCTGGGCGAGGCGGAACAGCACCTCGTTCGGGCGCATCTTCTTGACCACCCAGGCCGCAAAGTCCTTGCCGTGCAGTTGCGTGGCGATGTCTTCCATGTCCAGCAGGTGGTAGTAGCTGACCGAGTCGGGGTTGACCGGCATCGGCAGGCCCAGCTCCTTGTACAGCGCCTGCTTGCGGCGGCTGACGATGCGCTTCATCGAGGCCTTGTAGGCCTGCGGTTCGTCCATCAGCGAGAACAGCGAGAAGAACACCATCTGCACCTGCACCGGGGTCGACAGGCCGGCCGTGTGGTTGAGTGCCACGGTGCGGCTGTCGGCCACCAGCCGGTCGATGAACTTGAGCTTGCGCGGCGTGGTGGTGATGGAGCCGTAGCGGTGGTCGAGTTCCTTGCGCTTGGCCTCGGGCAGGGCGGCGATCTTGGCGTCCAGCACGTTGTTCTCGTGCGTCGCCACCACGCCCATGCGCCAGCCGGTGGCGCCGAAGTACTTCGAATAGGAATACACCAGGATGGTGTTGTAGGGGCAGACCGCGAACAGCGAGACGAAGTCGTCGGCAAAGGTGCCGTACACGTCGTCGGTCAGGATGATCAGGTCGGGCCGCTTCTTGACGATCGCCGCGATGTATTCGAGCACCTCGTCGCTCAGCTTGACCGAGGGCGGGTTGCTCGGGTTGCACAGGAAGAAGGCCTTGACCTTCGGGTCGAGCAGCTTGTCCAGTTCCTTCTTGGTGAACTGCCAGCCGTTCTCCGGCGGCGCGTTCACGTGCACCACGTTGAGCTGGTAGTCGTTGAGCTCGGGGATCTCGATGTAGGGCGTGAAGATCGGCATGCCCAGGGCGATGGTGTCGCCCTGCTCGATGATGTGGTTCTCGCGCAGGCTGTTGAACAGGTAGGTCATGGCGGCGGTGCCGCCCTCCAGCGCGTACATGTCGAAATTGCCGGCGAAGGGATGGTTGCCCACCATCTCGCGGTGGATGTACTTGCCCACGATGATTTCCGACAGCCGCAGCATGCGGTCGGGCACCGGGTAGTTGCAGCCCAGGATGGCCTCGCTCATCTCGTAGATGAAGTCGCCGGCCGACAGCCCCATCTGGTCGCGCACGTAGGAGACCATGGCCGCGATGAAGTGCGTGCCCGGCTCGCCCGCGTGGCTCTTCACGAACAGCTCGAAGCGCGCCTCGATGCCGTCGCGCTGCGGAAAGCCGCCCACGTCCTGCATGTAGATGTAGGAGCGCTCGGCCTCGGTCATGGCGAACTGGCCGAACTTGAAGAAGCCATGGCGCGGCGTGGTGGCCAGGAAATTGGGGTTGCCGCGACCCGCATTGAGCATCAGGCGGTCGCTCTCGGAGGCGACCTCGATCAAGGCATCCTTCAATTCGAAGGGGCTCAACGAAGCGAGTTTTTCGACGTCACTGAAATCCATGGGAAGCTCCTTTGGTGATCTGGCGATGCCTCCCCGCGGGAGGCAGCCTGGATGAGGTGCCGGCGCGCGCGCCGGCCGGGTTCAGGGTTCAGGTGAAGGCCACCACCAGCGGGCCGAGCAGCGTGAGGAACACGTTGGCCAGCGCGTAGGTGATGGCGAAGGGCACGGTCGGGATCGAGTTGCCGGCCTTGTCCAGCACCTCGCCGAAAGCCGGGTTGGCGCTGCGCGTGCCGGAGAGGGCACCGGCGAACACCGCGGCGTTGTCGTAGCGCAGCACGTAGCGCCCGAACACCATGGTGATCAAGAGGGGCACCAGCGTCACCACCACGCCGATGCCGAACAGCGTGAGGCCGTGCTCGCGCACCGTCTCCACCGCCTGCAGGCCCGACTGCAGCCCGACCACCGCCACGAAGCCGGCCAGGCCGAGGTCCTTCAGGATCTGCACCGCGCCGGGCGGGATGGCGCCGAAGGTCTGGCGCTTGGCGCGATACCAGCCGAACACCAGGCCCGACAGGAGCGCGCCGCCGCCGCTGCCCAGCGTCAGCGGAATGGCGCCGATCTTCACGCTCAGCAGGCCCACCAGCAGGCCGACCACCAGGCCGGCACCGAGGTAGACGAAATCGGTCTTGGTGCTGGGCACGATCACCTCGCCGATGACGCCGGCGACGCGTCGCAGGTCGGTCTCGGCGCCATACATCGACACCGTGTCGCCGGCCAGCAGCCGGGTCTCGGGCACCATCGGCAGCACCTTGCCCATGCGGCTGATCTGCACCACGAAGACGCCGTGGCGCACGCCGCCCATGGTGGCGTCGCGCACCTCGCCCACCGTCTTGTTGGCGAAGTCCTTGTTGGTCAGCACGATGTCGCGCCGCTGCATGGTCAGGTCCATGCCGTCGATGCCGTAGACCTCCTTGCCCAGCATCGGCGCGCGGTTGACCACCGGCACGCGGCGCCCCACCAGCAGCACCACGTCATCGGTCTGCAGCACCAGGTCAGGCGTGACCTCCAGCAGCTGGCCGCCGCGCTTGACGCGCTCGACCGTGATGTTGGTGTTCGGGTCGACGTCCTCGATCTGCGCCACCGTCTTGCCGTTGCCGGCGCCGATCTGGAAGATGCGGCCCACCAGGTCGGGCGCGGCGATCGACTGGCCGGGCGCCAGCACCTTCACGCCGGCCTGCTGCGCGGCCTCGGCCTGCATCGCGTCGTCGCGGATGGTGCGGCGCATGAAGCGCTCGAGGATGTTGACGCAGACGATGATCGCGCCGAAGGAGCCGAAGATGTAGGTCACGGCATAGCCGATCGCCACGTTGGCCTGCAGCCGCTTGGTCTCGTCGGCCGCCAGGCCCAGCTTGGCGATGGCATCGCCCGCCGTGCCGATGATGGCCGACTGCGTGAGCCCGCCCGCCGCCACGCCGGCTGCCAGGCCCTTGTCGAGGTTGAACAGCTTGGCCATGATCACCACCGTGGCCAGGCCGGTGACGGCCAGCACCACCGCCAGGATGATCTCCTTGACCGACTGCTTGCCCAGCGAGCTGAAGAACTGCGGCCCGCTCTCGAAGCCGACCGCGAAGATGAACAGCGCGAACAGCACCGACTTCACGCCCGAGTCGATCTCCACCCCGAACTGGCTGACCAGCACCGCCACCAGCAGCGAGCCGGCCACGCCGCCCAGCTGGAACTTGCCGAACTGGATCTTGCCCACCAGGTAGCCCAGTGCGAGCGACAGGAACAGGGCGATCTCGGGCGACCTCTTGAATATCTCGTGCAGCCAGTCCATGGGGTGGTCCTTTCAGCGTGAAGGTCAGAAGGCGAGGGGCGGTGGATCTAGACGAGTCCGGCCAGGGCCACGATGAGCGGCCCCATCAGCGGCAGGACGACGTTCGAGATGGCGTAGGTGATGGTGTAGCCGAGCAGCGGGGTGGTGTTGCCCGCGGCGTTCTGGATGGCCAGCAGCGCCGGTGTGCTGCATTGCTGGCCGGCAATCGCGCCGAGCAGCACCGGGGCCTCGAACTTGAGCAGGAAGTGCCCGACCATGAGCGAGGTGAAGGCCGGGATCACCGCGATCGCGATGCCCATCAGCGGCAGCGAGACGCCGTACTTCTTGATCAGCTCGATCGCCTGCGGGCCGGACGCCAGCCCGACACACGCAATGAAGGTAGCCAGCCCGATGTCCTTCAGCAGCGCCAGCACGTCCGGCGGAATGGTCAGCCGGCCCGGGTGCCTGGCCTGGTACCAGCCGAACACCAGCCCGCTCAGCAGCGCGCCGCCGCCGGTGCCCAGCGCAAAGGGAATGCCGCCGATCTTCACGCTGGCCATGCCCACCAGCACGCCCAGCACGATGCCGCTGGCGGCCAGCACGATGTTGGTGCGGTTCGACTTGAGCACGCGCTCGCCGAGCGTGCGCACCGCGCTGGCCAGGTCGTCGGCGCGGCCGTAGAGCTTGATCAGGTCGCCGGCCTGCAGTGCCAGGTCGGGCAGCACCGGCAGCGACTGCACACCGCGCTCCACGCCGACCACCTGCACGCTGTCGGGCAGCACCGGCGCCGCGCCGCCTTCGCCGCGCTTGAGCGCACCGAGCGTCTTGTTGTTCAGCGCGGCGTTGCGCAGCACCAGTTCGGTGGTTTCCATCACCACGCCGAACTCGCTGGTGTCGGCCGACTCCCGGCCCATGCCGGCCGAGGTCTCCGCCATGGCGACGAATGCGCTGCGCCGGCCGTTGATCAGCAGCCGGTCGCCGGCCTCGAGCACCACGTCGTCGCCCAGTTCGAGCCGTTCGCCGCGCCGCAGCAGGCCCTGCACGCTGGCGTCCTGGCGCAGCGCCGCACGCACGTCGCCGATGCGCCGCCCGGCCGCGCCGGTGACCTCGTAGACCCGACCCACGATGGCCGGCGTGGCATCGGTCGCGCTGGCGTCCTCGTCGCGCCCGCCCATCGCCTTCCACAGCTTGTCGGCTTCCTCGCGCAGGTTCACGCGCAGCAGCAGCGGAAAGACCTGGCTGGTCATGATCACGATGGTGATCAGGCCAAAGATGTAGGTGATGGAGTAGGCCGTCACCACGTTGGCCTGCATGCTCTTGATCGCCTCTGGCGAGAGCGGCAGCTTGGAGATCGCGTCGGTGGCGGTGCCCACCACCGCCGACTCGGTCGCCGCGCCGGCCATCAGCCCGGCGGCGGTGCCCTGGTCGAGGTGCAGGAAGTGCGTGGCCAGCAGCACCAGCGTCAGCACCACCACCACCTCGATCAGGCACAGCAGCCCGATGCGCAGGCCCTTGGCGTTGAGGTTGGCGAAGAACTGCGGGCCGCCGGCGAAGCCCAGCGCAAAGATGAACAGCATGAAGAACACGTTCTTCACGCTCGGCTCGACCGTCACCCCGAGCTGGCCGATGACCAGCGCCGCGATCAGCGTGCCGCAGATGCCGCCCAACTGGATCGGACCGAACTTGATCTGGCCCACCGCATAGCCGATGGCAAGCGAGAGAAACAGCGCGATCTCGGGGTGCGCACGCAGGATTTCTCCAACCAGACTCAGAAACGCCATATTTTGAAGGCGCACCGGTCCGGTGCGGCTGAGTGACAAGTGTCAATCAGTTTAGCTACGAAGTTTGAATTTGCGTGACGAATTCACGCTTCGGGCATTGCACCAAAGTGCAAGCCGGACAAGGGTTTAGGGCGCCTGGCGGCGGGATTCCGGGCGCCGCGGCCGGCGCTCAGCGCCCCAGAGTCGACTTGCCGAACAGGCTTTCGATGAACTCCACCGCCACCTCGGCCGTCCGGTTGCGCACATCGAGCGCCGGGTTCAGCTCGACCACGTCGAGCGAGGCCAGCCGCCCGGTGTCGGCAATCATCTCCATGCACAGCTGCATCTCGCGGTAGGTCGGGCCGCCGCGCACGCCGGTGCCCACGCCCGGTGCGTAGTCGGGGTCGAGGCAGTCCAGGTCGAAGCTCACGTGCAGGTGGGTCGCCTCGTCGACGTCGTGCAGCGCCTCGGTCATGGCGGTGCGCATGCCGTGCTCGTCGATATGGCGCATGTCGAACACCTGCAGGCCGAGCAGGCGGATGGCTTCCTTCTCGTCGGCGTCCACGCTGCGGATGCCGAGGAAGCGCAGCGCCTCCGGTGCCAGCGCGGCGGCCTCGCCGCTCCAGCCGGTCAGCGCCGCCGGGCCGCGCCCGAGCAGGCAGGCCACCGGCATGCCGTGCAGGTTGCCGCTGGGGCTGGTGCGCTCGGTGTTGACGTCGGTGTGCGCGTCGAACCACAGCACGCGCAGCTTGCGCCCCTGTGCCCGTGCGTGGCGCGCCACCGCGCTGATGGAGCCGATCGCCAGCGAATGGTCGCCGCCCATCAGCAGCGGCACGTGGCCGCTGGCCAGGGCGTCGTGCACCGCGTCGAACACCGCGCGGTTCCAGGCGATCACTTCGTCCAGGTGGCGCAGCCCGTTGGCCGGCGCCGCCCAGGGCGTGGCCGGGCCGGCCAGGTTGCCGCGGTCGACCACGTCGAAACCATGGCGCGCCAGCACGCCGGGCAGGTCGGCCACGCGCAGCGCGTCGGGCCCCATGCCAGCGCCGCGCACGCTGGCGCCAATGTCGGTCGGCGCGCCGATGAGGTGGATGGTGGGTGTCGTGCCGGGCAAGCTGCGTCCTTCCTTCCCGCGGACGCCGCGATGCCGCGCCGCCCGCGGATTGTCGCCGCCGCCATGCCGGCGCGCCAGCGCGCGCTGCGCGGCTTCAGCCCTTGCGTGCAGGCCGTTCCATCTTGCAGGCGTTCGGCTGTGCCAGTTCCTGCCCGTCGTAGACCGCATCGGTGCGAAAGCCGTACTGCGTGCCTTCCCAGCCGACCTTGACCCGCTTGCCGTCGACCGGGGCGATGGTGTTGACCACCTGCGGCAGCAGCAGCTGGTGGTCTTCCGCGCGCATCTGCACCGGGCCGACCACCGAGTCGTAGCGCAGCCCTTCCAGCGCGTAGCCGACCTGCACGCTGTCGGTGCTGTTGGCCTTGCGCATGGCGGCCGCCAGCAGCAGCGGCGAGAACTCGATGCGCGGCGCTAGGTATTCGCTGCCGGTCTTGGCCTGGTAGGCCTTGGCCAAGGCATCGGCGCGCGGCCGGTCGGCCTGGCCGGGATGCCACTCGGCCACCCAGGTGAGCTGGCCGAGCTGGGTCTGCGAGACCGCCAGCACGGTGCCCGGCACGGCGCCGGCGCTGTGGTTGAAGTAGCGCAGGTTGTAGCCCGCGTCGCCGGCCGCCTTGAGCAGCAGCGTCATGTCCTGGCCCCAGTTGCCGGTGATGACCGAGTCGGCGCCGGCCTGCCGGATGTTGGCGACGTAGGGCGCAAAGTCCTTGACGCGGCCGGTCGGGTGGAAGGCCTCGCCGACGAACTGGATGTCGGGCCGCGCGGCGCCCACCATCTCCTTGCCGTAGCTGGCCCACTGGTGGCCGTGCGCATAGTCCTGGTTGAGCAGGTAGACCTTCTTCACCGAGGGCGTGCCGGCGATGAAGTTGGCGATGGCCTTCATCTTCATGGCGGTGCTGGCCTCGGTCTGGAAATGCCAGAAGCTGCAGTTCTTGCCGGTCAGTTCGGGGTCGATCGACGAGTGGTTGATCACCAGCACCTCGCGCCCCGGGTTGCGCTGGTTCCAGCGCTCGACCCCTTTCACGATCGCCGCCACCACCGACGAGCCCGAGCCGCCGGTGATGATGGCGCGCGCGCCCCGGTCGACCGCCGCCTGCAGCGCGCTCTGGCTTTCCTGCGCCGAGAGCTTGCTGTCGAACTGCAGCAGTTCCATCTTCACGCCGCCGGGCAGCCCGCCCGCGGCGTTGACCTCGTCGACGCCGTAGCGCACGTTGGCCAGCATCAGTTCGCCGACATTGGCGAAGGGGCCGGACAAGGGGTCGATGTAGGCCAGCTTGTAGCTCTCCTGCGCGGATGCGGCGCCGCTGGCCAGCAAGGCCGCGAGCGAGAGCGGGGTGAGCACTTTGCGCAATGTCATGTCCGGGTCCTCCTTGAAACGTGTGACAGCGGGAACGGTTGGGGTGCTAGGGCGCCGGGGTGCGCAGGCCGATCACGCGCGCAGCCAGTCGGGTGAGCTGGGTCACCACTTCATCGGGCGAGAGGCGGCCGTCGGGCCGGTACCAGCTGTAGAGAAAACCCGGCAGGCTGCAGGCCGCCAGCGCGGTGATCTTGGTTTCCTCGAAGTCGAGCGCGCCGTCGCGCCGGCCCTGTTCCAGCAGCGGGCACAGCAGGTCGTAGAAATGCAGCGCCAGCTTGCGCGAGGCGGCCAGGTATTCGGGCCGGTAGACCTGCGGCTCGCGGTAGGGAAAGAAGGCCACCGGGTAGTGCGCGATGGTGGCGCGGATGAGTGCCTCCAGGCCGGCGATGACCTTGGCCGCGGCCGGCCGCGGATCGGTGGCGGCGAAGTCGAGCGCGGTGAAGCAGTCGACCGTCGGGCGCCAGGACAGGGTCTCGAAGATCTCCTGCTTGTCCTGGAAGTAGTAGTAGACGAAAGGCTTGGTCACGCCCAGTTCGCGCACGATCTGCGCCATGGTGGTGTTGGCGTAGCCCTGCCGCGCGAACAGGCCGGCGGCCGCCTGCAGGATGCGCTCGCGCTGCGCACCGGTGCTGGCCGTCACCTGGCGCTGGCGGCCGCTGCGCGGTGCCTCGGCGCCGCTCCGGTTGCCACCCTTGGCGCGGCCGGCGGCGCCGTTCTGCGCTTTACCGGGTTTGTGAGGTGTCGCGGAAGTTATACCCATGGGTAGCATTGTTCGTGCACGATGGCCGCATTGGCAAGCGCCGGGGCGGCCCCACCGGCTATCGATAACCCTCAGAAAGTGACGCCATGGAGACAAGCACCGCATCGCCCGAACTGCGTGAACTGCCGCAGCGCCCGCAGCAGCCGCTGCACGACTACCTGCGCGACAACGCGCGCCGCTACGGCGAGCGCGCTGCCTACATCTGGTACGGCCAGGCCATGAGCTGGGCCGCGCTCGACGCCGCCAGCGACGCCTTCGCCGCCCGCCTGCAGGCGCTGGGCGTGAAGAAGGGCGAGCCGGTGGTGCTGTTCCTCAACAACTGCCCGCAGTACCTGGTGGCGCACTACGGCATCCAGAAGATCGGCGCCGTGGTCTGCCCCAGCGGGCCGCTCAACAAGGAGCACGAGCTGGCCTACCAGGTCAACGACCTGCAGGCGCGCGTGATCGTCGCGGCCTCTTCGCTGCTGCCGGTGGTCGACAAGGTGCGCGCGCAGAGCGCGCTCGAACACGTCTTCAGCGTGCACTACGCCGACCTGTTGCCAGCTTCGCCGACCATCGACCTGCCGGCCGAACTGGTGGCCGCGCGCGACGCCCAGCGTTCGGTGCCCGCCGACTGCGAGGACTTTCTCGCCGTCATGCACAGCGGCGCCAGGCCCACGCCGGTGACCGTCTCGCTCGACGACATCGCGCTCATGACCTACACCTCGGGCACCACCGGCCTGCCCAAGGGCGCCATGCTCAGCTACGGCAACGCGCTCTTCAAGACGCGCGCCGCCGCCGACTGCCACGGCGCCACGCCCGACGACGTGCTGCTGTCGATCGCGCCGCTCTATCACATCGCCGGCATGCTGATGGGCGTCAACGTCTCGGTGTTGTCCGGCGCCACCACCGTGCTGCTGCACCGCTTCGATCCGCGCGCCGTGCTGCAGGCGATCGATACCTACAAGGTCACCTGGTGGTACAGCATCGCGCCGATGAACGTGGCCTGCATGCAGGTGGCGGACATCGCCCGCTTCGACCTCTCGAGCCTGAAGATGAACCCGGTCACCAGCTTCGGCATCGCCTTCACCGAAGGGCTGGCGCAGCAATGGCAGGGTTTCGCCAGGAACTGCACCGCGTGCGAGGCGGCCTATGGCCTGTCGGAAACGCACACCTGCGACACCTACATGCCCAAGGGCGCGATCAAGTGGGGCACGCAGGGCGTGGCGGCGCCGGGCGTGCGCCTGCGCATCGTCGACCCTGACAGCGGCAAGGACCTCGGCCCGGACGAAGTGGGCGAGATCGTGCTGACCAGCGCCGGCACCTTCAAGGGCTACTGGAACAAGCCCGAGGCCACCGCCGCCACCTTGCGCGATGGCTGGGTGCACACCGGCGACATGGGCCGCATCGACGCCGACGGCTATCTGAGCTTCATCGGCCGCTTCAAGGAAATGATCAAGGTCTCGGGCTACAGCGTGTTTCCCGAAGAGGTCGAGACCATCCTGATCCGCCATCCGGCGGTGGCGCAGGCCGCGGTCATCGCCCAGCCCGACGCCGAGAAGGGCGAGGTGGTGAAGGCCTTCATCGTGCTGAAGCCGGGCGCCACGCTCGACGAGGCGGCCCTCATCGCCTGGTCGCGCGACAACATGGCGACCTACAAGGCGCCGCGCCACGTGCGCTTCATCGATGCGCTGCCGGCCACCGGCGCCGGCAAGGTGCTGCGCCGGCTGTTGAAAGATCTGCCCTGAATTTCCCACTGAAAGCCCATCCGTGTTCCAGAAGATCCTGATCGCCAACCGTGGCGAGATTGCCGTGCGCCTGGTGCGCGCGCTGCACGACCTCGGCATCGCCAGCGTGGCGGTGTTCGCGCGCGACGACGCGCAAGCGCTGCATGTGCAGCTGGCCGATACCGCGGTGGCGCTCGACGCCACCGGCCCCTCGGCCTACCTCGACATCGCGCGCCTGATCGACGTGGCGCGCGCGCAGGGCTGCGATGCGGTGCACCCCGGCTACGGCTTCCTGAGCGAGCGGGCCGACTTCGCGCAGGCCTGCGCAGAGGCGAGCCTCACCTTCATCGGCCCCAGCCCGGAACAACTCGCGTTGTTCGGCGACAAGGCGCGCGCCCGCGAACTGGCGCAGCAGTGCGACGTGCCCGTCATGCCCGGCAGCGCGGGTGCCGTCACCTTGGCGCAGGCGCAGGCTTTCTTCACTGAGCAGAACGCGGCGGGCGAGGCGGTCGGCGTGATGGTCAAGGCCATCGGCGGCGGCGGCGGGCGCGGCATGCGCGCGGTGCTGAGCGCGGCCGAGCTGCCCGAAGCCCATGCGCGCTGCATGTCGGAAGCGCGCGCTGCCTTCGGCGTCGACGGTGTGTACGTCGAGCGCCTGATGCTGCACGCGCGCCATATCGAGATCCAGGTGCTGGGCGACGGCCAGGCGGTGGCCAGCCTGGGCGAGCGCGAGTGCACGCTGCAGCGCCGCTTCCAGAAGCTGGTGGAAATCGCGCCCAGCCCTTCCTTGCCGGCGGCGCTGCGCGAGCGCATCACGCAGGCCGCGCTGCGCATGGCGCAGCAGGTCGGCTACCGCGGGCTGGGCACCTTTGAGTTCCTGGTCGATGAGCAGTCGACGAGCCTGCCTTTCGTCTTCATTGAAGCCAATCCGCGCCTGCAGGTCGAACACACCGTGACCGAGGCCGTCACCGGCCTCGACCTGGTGCAGTTGCAGCTCGGCGTGGCAGCCGGCCAGACGCTGGCCGCGCTGGGCATCGAGCCCGGCCGCACGGCGGTGCAGCGCGGCTTCGCGATCCAGTGGCGCATCAACGCCGAGACGCTCGACGTGCAGGGCAATGCGCGTCCGGCCAGCGGCACGCTGGCGCGCTTCGACCTGCCGGCCGGGCCCGGCGTGCGGGTCGACACGCACGGCTATGCCGGCCTCGCGCCATCGCCCCACTACGACACGCTGCTGGCCAAGCTGATCGTGCACAGCGCCTCGCCGCGCTTCGCCGACGCGTTGCGGCGCTCGCAACGCGCGCTGGAAGAGTGCCGCATCGAGGGCATGGCGAGCAACCTGCCGCTGCTGCGCGCGCTGGCGGTGCGGCCCGAGTTCGAGACGCAGGCGGTGCACACGCGCTTCGTCGAGGCGCATCTGGCCGATCTGCTGGCGGCCGCGCAATCCTTCGAGCGCCAACCGCTGGCCGGCGCCGCACCGGCCGCAGCAAAGCCGGTGGTCAACGAGGAGATGGACGATCCGGCCATCGTGCGCGCGCCCATGGCTGCGCGCCTGGTGCAGTTCGAGGTCGAGGTGGGCGACGTGCTGCCGGCCGGCGCGCAACTCGGCGTGCTGGAAGCCATGAAGATGGAACACCTGCTGCACGCACCGCTGGCGGGCCGGGTGGTGGCGCTGCTGGCGCAGCCCGGCGACTACCTGGTGGAAGGCCAGTCGCTGGTGCGCCTCGAAGCGGTCGAGGCCGGTGCCGTGCAGGCGGTGGCCGATGCGGCGCGCGATCTCGACGCCATCCGCCCCGACCTGCAGAAGGTGATCGACCGGCATGCGCCCACGCTCGATGCCAACCGCGGCGCCGCCGTCGCCAAGCGCCACGCGCAGGGCGGGCGCACGGCGCGCGCCAACATCGCCGAGCTGTGCGATCTGGCCGACGACCCGGCCAACTTCAACGAGTACGGCGCGCTGGCCATTGCCGCGCAAACGCGCCGCCGCGCGCTCGACGACCTGATCGCCAACACGCCGGCCGACGGCATGATCACCGGCGTCGGCAACATCAATGCGCGCCAGTTCGGCGCGCAGAAATCGCGTTGCGTGGTGATGGCCTACGACTACACCGTGCTGGCCGGCACGCAGGGCATGCGCAACCACCACAAGACCGACCGCATGCTGCGCGTGGCGCACCAGCTGGGCCTGCCGGTGGTGCTGTTCGCCGAGGGCGGCGGTGGCCGGCCGGGCGACACCGACATGCCGATCGTGGCCGGCCTGAACAACCACACCTTCAGCCAGTTCGCCGCGCTCTCGGGCAAGGTGCCGGTGGTGGGCATCGTGCATGGCCGCTGCTTCGCCGGCAATGCGGCGCTGCTGGGTTGCGCCGACGTGATCATCGCCACCGAGACCAGCAACATCGGCATGAGCGGGCCGGCCATGATCGAGGGCGGCGGCCTCGGCAGCTTCTCGCCCGAGCAGATCGGGCCGAGCAGCGTGCAGTCGAAGAACGGCGTGATCGACATCCTGGTGAAGGACGAAGCGCAGGCCGTCGCGGCAGCCAAGCAATACCTCTCGTACTTCCAGGGCGCGGTGGCCGATTGGCAGTGCGCCGACCCGCGCGAACTGCGCCACGCCGTGCCGGAGAACCGGCTGCGCGTGTACGACGTGCGCGCCGCGCTGCGCGGCGTGGCCGACAGCGGCTCGGTGCTGGAACTGCGCGCCGGCTTTGGCGCCGGCATGATCACCGCGCTGGCGCGCATCGAAGGGCGGCCGGTCGGTATCCTCGCGAACAACCCGCATCACCTGGGCGGCGCCATCGACGTCGAGGCGGCCGACAAGGCGGCGCGCTTCATGCAGTTGTGCAACGCGCACGGCCTGCCGCTCGTCGCGCTGTGCGACACGCCCGGCTTCATGGTCGGGCCCGAAGTGGAAGCGCAGGCGCAGGTGCGCCACGTGTGCCGCATGTTCATGGTGGCTTCGCACCTGCGCGTGCCGTACTTCGCGGTGGTGCTGCGCAAGGGCTACGGCCTGGGCGCGCAGGCCATGACCGCCGGCGGCTTCGATGCGCCGGTGTTCACCGTCTCCTGGCCGACCGGCGAGTTTGGCGCGATGGGGCTCGAAGGCGCGGTGCGGCTGGGCTTTCGCAAGGAACTCGAAGCGGCGGCCGAAGGCGCCGAGCGCGACGCGCTGTTCAAGCAACTGGTGGCCCAGCAATACGCCAACGGCGAGGCCATCAACATGGCGCAGACGCTGGAGATCGATGCCGTGATCGACCCCGCCGACACACGCGCGTGGCTGGTGCGCGGCCTCGATTCAAGCGCCGGCATGCACGAGGCGCCATCGCCCTACGTCGACACCTGGTAAGGCCCACAGCGCGCGGCGGCACAGATTTACACACGGCTTCGCATGCGGTTGACATGAGGTTCACACGCGGTGGCGAGCATGGAGGCTCCAACGACACCAAGGAGTTTCCCCATGAAAAAGATCGCTGCTGCCCTTGCCATGACCGCCGCCTCGCTGCTGTCGGTCGGTGCCATGGTGCTGCCCGCTTCGGCGCAGGCACAAGCCGTGATCGAACTGCGTGTGGCCCCGCCGCCGCCGCGCCATGAACACGTGCCGCCGCCGCGCAAGGGTTATGTCTGGGCGCCGGGCCACTACGAGGCACGCGGCAGCCACTACGTGTGGAAGAGCGGCTACTGGCAGCGCGCCCGCCCGGGCTACGCCTACCACGCGCCGCGCTGGGACCATCGCGGTGACAAGTGGGTCTATGCCGATGGCGGCTGGGACCGCGACGGCGACGGCGTGCCCAACAACCGCGACCACCACCCCGACAACACCTATCGCCGTTGAGCGCGCGCCACGAGCCGCTGGCTAGAACAGCTTGAACACCAGCGGCATCAGCAAGGAAGCCAGCACCACCTGCATGCCCAGTGCCAGCCCGGCGTAGGCGCCGGCGTTGGCATCGACCTGCAGCGCGCGGGCCGCGCCGATGCCATGCGAGGCGGTGCCCAGCGCGAAGCCGCGCGCGGCGAAGCCGGTCGGATCGGTGGCGATGCGCATCGCATCGAACAGGTACTTGCCCGAGAGCGCGCCGATCATCCCGGTCAGCACCGCGAACACCGCCGACAGCGCAGGAATGCCGCCGATCTTCTCGGCAATGCCCATGGCGACGGGCGCCGTCACCGACTTGGGCGCCAGCGACAGCACCACATCGTGCGGCAGGCCGACCGCCCAGCCGAGCAGCAGGGCGCAGCCGCTGGCGGCAGCCCCGCCGAGCACGGCGGCCAGCATGATGCGGCCGAAGCGCGCACGCAGTTCGATGCGGCGCTGCCACAGCGGCCAGGCCAGTGCCACCACCGCCGGCCCCAGCAGGAAGTGAATGAACTGCGCGCCGGCGAAGTAGGTCGGGTAGTCGACCCCCGTGGCCAGCAGGCCGGCGGCCAGCGCCACCACCGACCACAGCACCGGGTTGGCCCACGGCGCGTGGCCCAGGCGCGCATAGGCCGCCTGCGCCAGCAGGTACACCACCAGCGTCGCCGTCAGCCCGAACAGCGGCGAGGCCGACAGGTAGATCCACAGTTCGACGAAGCGCGGCATGGGGCTACAGGGCCTTCGACGGTGGCTGCGCCGCCTTGCGCCGCGGCCAGTACAGCACCGCCGCCGTCACTGCCAGCCCGACCCAGGTCGAGACCGCGATCACCAGCAGCATGCGCCCCCCGTACTCGGACAACAGGCTCAGGTGCGTCATCACGCCGACGCCGACCGGCACGAACAGCAGCGACAAGTGCGAGAGCAGGAAGTCGGCGCATTCGCCGACCGGCGTGCGCACCACCGGAAAGGCCAGCGCGCCGAGCAGCAGGATGAGGCCCAGCACCGGGCCGGGCAGCGGCAGCGCGAAGCCGCGCGAGAGCACCTCGCCGACCGACTGGAACACCAGCAGCCAGGCCAGGCCGCGCAAGCCGTTCATGGCCTCACCCTTGCCCACGCCCAGAAGAAGAGGGCAGGTTTTTCTCCCTCTCCCGTTGGGAGAGGGTCGGGGTGAGGGCAAGCGGCGGTGGACAGGCAGCGACGCACGGTGAGGCTGCATGCCCTCACCCCCGCCCTCTCCCAGCGGGAGAGGGAGCAAGGCCGGTCTCGCGGCGGCGCCATCTCAAAAACGCGGGAGATCGGCATGGGCTTGCGGCCGCCCACCCAGAAAAACCTGCTTGCCGTATTCGGCGCAGCGCTGCAGCGTGGGGATGACCTTGCCGGGGTTGAGCGTACCGGCCGGGTCGAAGGCGCGCTTCACGCCCAGCATCTGCGCGTTTTCCTCGGCGGTGAACTGAACGCACATGCTGTTGAGCTTTTCCACGCCCACGCCATGTTCGCCCGACACCGTGCCGCCCATGCGCACGCTGGTCTCCAGGATGTCGGCGCCGAACAGCTCGCAGCGGTGCAGTTCGTCCGGGTCGTTGGCGTCGAACAGCACCAGCGGATGCAGGTTGCCGTCGCCGGCATGGAACACGTTGCAGCAACGCAGCCGGTACTTCTGCTCCATCGCCTGGATCGCCAGCAGGATGTCGGCCAGGCGCTTGCGCGGAATGGTCGAATCCAGGCACATGTAGTCGGGGCTGATGCGGCCCGAGGCGGGGAAGGCGTTCTTGCGCCCGCTCCAGAAACGCAGGCGCTCGGCCTCGTCGCGGCTGACCGCGATGGCGGTGGCGCCAGAGGCGCGCAGCACCTCGCTCATGCGGCCGATTTCCTCTTCCACCTCTTCGGGCGTGCCGTCCGATTCGCACAGCAGGATCGCCGCGGCGTCCAGGTCGTAGCCGGCGCGCACGAAGTCTTCCACCGCCGCCGTCATCGGCTTGTCCATCATCTCCAGCCCGGCCGGGATGATGCCCGCGGCGATCACCGCCGCCACCGCGTCGCCGGCCTTTCGCAAGTCGTCGAAGCTGGCCATGATGCAGCGCGCCAGCTGCGGCTTGGGCACCAGCTTGACGGTGACCTCGGTGGTCACGGCCAGCATGCCTTCGCTGCCGATCACCAGCGCCAGCAGGTCGAGGCCGGCGCAGTCGAGCGCTTCGCTGCCGAATTCGATGGCTTCGCCCTCGGCCGTGAAGCCGCGCACGCGCAGCACGTTGTGCAGCGTCAGCCCGTACTTCAGGCAATGCACGCCGCCCGAGTTCTCGGCCACGTTGCCGCCGATGGTGCAGGCGATCTGGCTCGACGGATCGGGCGCGTAGTACAGCCCATAAGGCGCGGCCGCCTCGCTGATGGCGAGGTTGCGCACGCCGCATTGCACGACCGCGGTACGGCTGATCGGATCGACCTTCACGATCTGGTTGAACTTGGCCAGCGACAGCGTGACGCCTTCGGTGTGCGGCATGGCGCCGCCCGACAGGCCGGTGCCGGCGCCGCGCGCCACCACCGGCACGGCCAGCGCATGGCAGGCCTTGAGCACGGCCGCCACCTGCGCTTCGTTTTCCGGTAACGCCACCACCAGCGGCCGCGCACGGTAGGCCGTGAGGCCATCGCATTCGTAGGGCACGGTGTCTTCGGCCTGCCACAGCAGTGCATGCGCGGGCAGCACCGCCTGCAGCGCCTTGACCACCTGCGCCTGGCGCTCGGCGCGCTGCAACTGGCCCTGCTGGGCAAGGGTGGCGGGAGCGTTCATGGCGGGCGGCTTCAGGAGCCGCTGATGCGGCGGATCACGTCGACGTCGATCTCCGGCGAGTGCATGAAGTCCTTCTCCAGTTCACCCTGGATCTCGACCGTGACCTTGTCGTCGATCGGCTCGGCCGGGAAGCGCTTGGCATCGATCTCGACGCGGATGCTGCCGGTGCCGTCGGAGAACTCGTACTTGTCGCTGCCCACCTTCTTGACGAGCTTGCCGCGCAGCACGACCTGCTGGTCGTCGCTGCCGCTCTTGAGCACTTCGGCCACCGTGGTCGGTGCCACGCCGTGCGGGCCGGTGTACTGCGCCGACGCGGGCGCGGCCAGCAGCAGCGCGGCGCCCAGGCCGGCCGCCGCGGCGAACGCGCCGCACCAGGTGCGCAAGGGGTTCGTGGGTCGTGGCATGGCTTCTACTCCGTCGATGTGTTGCAAGGCGCGGCGCACCGGTGCGCCGCACGAGAGGGGCCATTGTGCTTCAGGCGACGCGGCTCAGCGAATGGCAACCAGGTTCAGTTCCTCGTCGACCACGAAGCTGCCGCCGCCCAGCCCGCCGCGCGTCTTGGCGGCAAAGCGCACCACGCGGCGCAGCTCCGGCGCGTACCAGGCGGTGGCTTCGTACTTGCCGGTCTGGTTCTGCGAGGAGGCGACGCTGCTGCCGATGCGGGTGGTGTAGCCGCGGTAGTCGATGCGCACGGCGGACACGGCGCGCCCGGCGATGACCAGCGTCTCCGGCTGCGCCACGACCGCGGTGATGTCCATGGCCACACTGCCGCCGCCGAACTTCTTGGTGTAGCGCGTATTCCAGCTGGCGCCGGGCGCGAGTTCCTGCGGATGCACCCAGCCACCGGGTGGCATGACCGAATCGAAATCACCGGCGATCTGCGAGTTGACTTCGATCACGCTGCCGTCGGGCGCTTCGATCCAGGTGCCGTTGTTGAAGCTGATGCGATCCTGGTCCTGCTCGAGAAAGCGGAAGCTGACCTTGCGCGTCGGGCCGCCCATGCGGTCGTCCAGCCGGTACTCGACGACGCGGGGGATGCCGGTGATTGGCGGTGACGGCGGCGCTGTTGTCGCTGCAGCCCGGGGCTCGGTGATGGCAGCCGGCTGCGGTGCGGGCGCCGCATCGGCAGGGGCGGGCGCGATGGCCATCGTGGGTGCAGTGGAGGAGGTAGCGGCAGCGATCCCAGGCGTCGGTGCCGCCGCCGGTGTCGCGGCCAAGGCCTGCTTGCCGATGTAGGCCAGGTCGCTCAGTTCCGGCAGCGCTTCGGTAGGGGGGCGCAGGGCCAGCTTCGGGTGACCGACGATGAAGCCGATGCCGATCGACATCTCGACGTAGCTGGTGCGCTGCGGCAGCACGTCGATGTCCAGCCGGGCCTCGGCTTCGGTCTTGGCCTGCGCTGCGTAGCGGCCGAGCGGGCGGTCGACATAGAAGAAGCCACGCGGCACGAAGCTGCCGACCACGTTGCCGTCCAGCCGCAGGTCGGGCTGCACGGCGGCGCCGAGGATAGAGCTGCGATAGAACAGGATGCGGCCCTGGTCCGCGGCAGGCGGCGGAATGCTGCGGGCAATGTCGGCATAGCGCGGCCCAGAGGCGCAGCCGGTCAGCAGGGCCAGCAAGGCGGCGCCCAGCCAAAGTGTCCAACGGTTCACATCTCCTCCTTTGTATGTGAGGAAATGCTACGAGAAGGCGGCAGCCCCCGACCAGGGGCGTGTGCGCGTGGCCGCTTGCCCCGTCAGCGAAACACCACAGTCCGATGCCCGTTCAGCAGCACCCGGTGCTCGCTGTGCCATTTCACGGCGCGCGCCAGCACCTGGCTTTCGGTGTCGCGGCCGCGTGCGGTCAGCGTCTCGACGGTGTCGGTGTGGTCGGCGCGGGCCACGTCCTGCTCGATGATCGGGCCTTCGTCGAGGTCGGCCGTCACGTAGTGCGCAGTGGCGCCGATCAGCTTCACGCCGCGGTCGTGCGCCTGGTAATAGGGCTTGGCGCCCTTGAAGCTGGGCAGGAAGGAATGGTGGATGTTGATGGCGCGGCCCTGCAGCTTGCGGCACAGGTCGTCGCTCAGCACCTGCATGTAGCGCGCCAGCACCACCAGTTCGGCGCCTTCGTTCTCGATGATCTCGAACTGCTTGGCTTCGGCCTGCGCCTTGGTCGCGGCCGTCACCGGGATGTGGTGGAAGGGCACGTTGTAGCTGGCGGCCAGTTGGTAGAAGTCGCGGTGGTTGGAGATGATGGCGCCGATGTCGATCGCCAGCAGGCCGCTCTTCCAGCGGAACAGCAGGTCGTTCAGGCAGTGGCCTTCCTTGCTCACCAGGATGACGGTCTTCATCGGCTGGGTGGCGGCATGCAGCTGCCAGTTCATGTCGAAGCCGGCGGCGAATTCGGCGGTCTTGGCCTGCAGCGCGGCCAGGTCGTGGTCGCCGCAGGCAAAGCGCACGCGCATGAAGAACAGGCCGGTGCCGTGGTCGTTGTATTGCGCCGCCTCTTCGATGTTGCTGCCGTGGTCGAGCAGGAAGCCCGAAACCGAGTGCACGAGTCCCCGTCGGTCGGGGCAGGAGAGGGTCAGGATGAACGCGGGGGTCATAAGGGACGCGATCATAGGGCCAGCGCCCGGGCGCCCGCCGGCGCGCGGCTTTTCCGGCGGCGCACCGCAATCGGGCGCGCGGTGCCAGAATGCTTGCCCTTGTCCCGTTTTGTGTGCGGGCGGCCCCCAAGCAGGGCCGGCCCGCTCGAACCCCAGCAGGAGTGAACAGATGGCCTACAACGACTTCAACATGGACAACCACTGGTTGCCCTTCACGCCCAACCGTCATTTCAAGAAGGAGCCGCGCGTGTTCGTGGCGGCCGACGGCATGGAGTTCACCACGCACGAGGGCAAGAAGGTGATCGATGGCGTGTCGTCGCTGTGGTGCGTGGGCGCCGGCCACAACCGCAAGCCGATCAACGAGGCGATCAAGAAGCAGCTCGACACGCTGGACTACGCCACCGCCTTCCAGGCCAGCAACGACAAGGCCTTCCAGGCCGCGCAGATGATCGCCGCGATGGCGCCGGGCGACCTCAACCACGTGCTGTTCTGCAATTCGGGCAGCGAGGCGGCCGACACTTCGCTCAAGGTGGCGCTGGCCTATCACCGGGCGCGCGGCGAGGGGCACCGCAACGTCTTCATCGGCCGCGAGAAGGGCTACCACGGCGTCGGCTTCGGCGGCATGTCGGTGGGCGGCATCTCGGGCAACCGCAAGGTCTTCGGCACGGCGCTGCTGCCGCGCGTGGACCACATGCGCTTCATCCACGACCCGGTAAACCACGCCTACGTGAAGGGCGAGCTGCCCGAGTGGAAGGAAGACGCGCTGGCCGACCTGGAGCAGCGCATCCTGCCGCTGCACGACCCGAGCAACGTGGCGGCGATCATCGTCGAGGCGGTGGCCGGCTCGGCCGGCTGGTACGTGCCGCCCAAGGGCTACCTGCAGAAGCTGCGCGAGATCTGCGACAAGCACGGCATCCTGCTGATCTTCGACGAGGTCATCACCGGCTTCGGCCGCCTGGGCACAAACTTCGCCGCCGACTATTTCGGCGTGGTGCCCGACATGCTCAACTTCGCCAAGTGCGTGACCAACGGCGTGATCCCGCTGGGCGGCGTGATCTGCCGCGACAAGCTGTACGACGCCATGATGGACACCAAGGCGCCGGAATACGTGGCCGAGTTCCTGCACGGCTACACCTATTCGGGCAACCCCGTGGCCTGCGCCGCCGCCATCGCCACGCTCAACCTCTACAAGGAAGAAAACCTGTTCGCCCGCGCCGGCGAAATGGGCAAGGTGCTGGGCGACGCCGTGCACAGCGCCTTCAAGGGGCTGCCCAACGTCATCAGCATCCGCAGCCTGGGCCTGGCGGCGGGGGTGGAACTGGCGCCGATTGCCGGCTCGCCCGGCAAACGTGCCTACGACATCTTCCTGGAGTGCTTCCGCAACGGCTCGCTGGTGCGTCCGGCCGGCGACGTGCTGGTGCTGGCGCCCTCGTACATCGTTGAGAAGTCGCACATCGACACGCTGGTCAACACGCTGGCCGACGCGATCAAGAAGCACGCCTGAGCGCGCTCGCCTGACGTCAGCGGGTCTGCAGTCGACTGGCCAGCCAGTCGACCAGCGCGGCCACGCGCGCCGTGGCCTGCTTGCGCCGCGGCACGTAGGCGCGAAACCAGGTGGCCTGCAGCGGGAAGCGCTCCAGCAGCTGCACCAGCGTGCCATCGGCCAGCGCGTCCTGCGCCACATACATCGGCAATGAGGTGATGCCCAGCCCGCTGCGGGCCGCGCGCAGCAGCGTGCCGTTGTCATCGGCCATGAGGCGCGGGCGCAGGTCGACCGTGATGCTGCCCCGGTTGCTCTGGAACTGCCAACTCGGGCCCGTGGGCCTGAAGGCCAGGCAGTCGTGCTCGATCAGTTCGCGTGGTTGCGCCGGCACGCCCCGGCGCTCCAGATAGCCCGGCGCCGCGCACAGCACCGCCTCGACCGGGCACAGCGGCACGTCGACCACGCCTTCGTAGGTCGCTGAGCGTCCGCTGATGGCGAGGTCGAAGCCTTCCTCGACCGGGTTGGTGGAACGGTCGACCAGCGCGATGTCCATCGTGATGCGCTCGTGCTGCGCCAGGAACTCGCAGAACATCTCGCCCAGCCGCGTCATCGTCAGCGTGGTCGGCGCCATCACGCGGATGTGCCCCTCCAGCTTGCTCTCGTCGCGCCCGACGCTGCGCATCAGCTCGTCCAGCCCTTCGATCAGCCCGCCGGCGCGGGCGTAGAGCCGCTCGCCGGCCTCGGTCAGGCGCACCGAGCGCGTGGTGCGCTCGAACAGGCGGGTGTCGAGCTGGGCTTCCAGTTGCGCGATGCGCTTGGCGACCACCGAAGGCACCACCTCCAACTGCCGCGCCGCCTCGGAGAAGCCGCCCGCGGCGGCCACCAGCGAGAAAGTCTTCAGGTGCTGGTAGGTGTCCATATCTGTGCAAAAACAAGAAAAGTAATAGTCATTATTTGAACAAATGAGGCAATTTATCCATCAATAAAATTGTCGAAAGGCCTGCCTCGACGGGCTGACGCCCCACATTTCCGATGGAGACAACATGGCTGCCAGACATTTGGCCGTGACCGTGGCCGGCCTGCGCCAGCTGACGCCGCGCATCCGCGAGTACCGCCTCGAGTCGATCGACGGCAAGGCCTTGCCGGCCTACGCGCCGGGCGCCCACATCGAGGTCCACACCGGTGACGCGGCCGCCGGCCCGATCGTGCGGCACTACTCGCTGCTGGGCGGCGACGCGGCGCACGACGACCCGCGCCACAGCTACCGCGTGGCGGTGCAGCGCGAGGACCGCGCCGCCGGTTCGGCCTACATCCACCAGCACTTCGACCTCGGCACGCGGCTGCGCGTGTCGGCACCGATCAACAACTTTCCGCTCGACCGGTGCGACACGCACAGCCTGCTGATCGCCGGCGGCATCGGCATCACGCCGATCTTCTCGATGGCGCGCAGCCTGGCGCGTCGGCGCCGCGACTTCACGCTGGCCTATGCAGGGCGCAGCGCCGAAGCGATGGCGTACCGCGCCGAGCTCGAATCCCTGTGCGGCCCACGCCTGCGCCTGCACGTCAGCGGCGCACGTGACGAGGGCCAACTCGACCTGGTCGAGCTGCTGGCCGCGCAGCCCGACGGCAGCACCGCCTATGTCTGCGGCCCGGCGCCGATGGTGGCCGCCACGCAGGACGCGGCGCGACAGCTCGGCTGGGCGCCCGAGCGCGTGCGCAGCGAACTGTTCGGGGTCGGCGCGCGCGGCGACGAGGTGGCCTTCGAGGTCGAACTGCGCCGCTCCGGCCGGGTGTTCCGCGTCGGCAAGGGCACCAGCATCCTCGACGCCCTGACCGCCGCGCGGGCCGACGTGCTGTGGGACTGCCGGCGCGGCGAATGCGGCTTGTGCCCGCAACGCGTGATCGAGGTCGACGGCGTGATCGACCACCGCGACCGCTACCTGTCTGACGAAGAGCGCGCCGCTGGCGACACGCTGTGCATCTGCGTGTCGCGCATCCGCGGCCAGCGCCTGGTACTCGACGCCTGAACCGGCCAGTCCGAAGAAAAGAGGTGAACCCCATGCAAGAAGTTCTGGAACAAGTCATCGCGCATCCGCGCACGCCGCTGGCCGAGCCCGCGTTCGAGGCCGGCGGCTTCGCCGACCACGCGACGCCGCTGATTCGCAACTGCTGGTACGTCGCCGGCCTGAGCAGCGAGATTTCGCGCGACATCATCAGCCGCCGCCTGCTTGGCGTCGACGTGGCGCTCTACCGCACGCTGGCCGGGGAACCGGTCGCAGTGCGCAACCGCTGTCCGCACCGTTCCTTCCCGCTGGCCAAGGGACGGCTCGAAGGCGACACGCTCATCTGCGGCTACCACGGCATGCAGTTCGACCCGAGCGGGCGCTGCCTCAACATGCCGTCGATGCCGGTGGTGCCGACCAACGCCCAGGTGCGCAGCTTCGAGGTGGTCGAGCGCGCGCCGCTGGTGTGGATCTGGATGGGCGACGCGGACAAGGCCGACCCGGCCGACATCCCCGACACGCACTGGCTGAACGATGCCGGCTGGAAGAGCGTGAGCGGCCAGTTCTTCATGAAATCGGACTACGTCTCGATGCACGAGAACCTGCTCGACCAGACGCACTTTCCGTTCCTGCACCCCGGTGCCATCGGCACGCCGGAATATGCGCGCTCCAAGCTGAAGATCCGCCGCGAAGGCGAGGTCGTGATCATCGACCGCGCGCTGAAGAACTCGCCGCCGCCGGGCGTCTACGCCATGCCGACCGGGCTCACCGGCCAGCCGGTTGATCGCTACTCGGAGGCGCGCTTCCAGTCGCCCGCGCTGCACGTGGCCTTCGCGAAGATCGTCGACCCGAAACCGGCACCCGGCGCGCTGTCGGAATTTCGCTTCAACATCACGCACATCTTCACGCCCGAGACCAACGGCAGCATCCACTACTGGTGGTTCAACTCGCGCAATTTCGACCTGGAGAACAAGGCGTCCGACGAATTCCTGCACGCCGCCTCGGCCAAGGCCTACCTGGAAGACGTGGACGCGCTCGAGTGGATTCTCGAGGCCGTCACGAACGACGTCGAGCAGCAGTTCGACCTCAACTTCGCGCCCGACAAGCCCGGCCTGCTGATGCGCCGCGTGCTGCACGACCGCGCCGCCGCCGAGGCGGGCGTCACTTTCTGAAAGAGCGCCGCAACATGGCCAGAATCATCGGGTGCATCGGCACCTCGCACGTGCCGACCATCGGCGTCGCCTACGACAAGGGCAAGCAGCAGGATCCGGCGTGGAAGCCGCTGTTCGACGGTTATCTTCCGGTGGCGAAGTGGCTGGCCGAGCAGCGCGCCGACGTGCTGGTGATGTTCTACAACGACCACTGCACCAGCCTGTTCTTCGACCTCTACCCGACCTTTGCGCTGGGCGTGGGCGACACCTTCCCGGTGGCCGACGAAGGCGCCGGCCTGCGCAAGCTGCCGCCGATCCGCGGCGACGTCGACCTGCAGGTGCACATCGCCGAGTCGCTGGTCAACGACGAGTTCGACATCGCGACCTTCCAGGACAAGCCGCTCGACCACGGCTGCGCCTCGCCGCTGCCGCTGCTGTGGCCGCACCAGCCCGATTGGCCCGGCACGGTGGTGCCCGTCGCCATCAACGTGCTGCAGTTCCCGTTGCCCACCGCGTTGCGCTGCTGGAAGCTGGGGCAGGCGGTGCGCCGCGCGATCGAGTCGTATCCAAAGGATTTGCGCGTGGTGGTGGTCGGCACCGGTGGCCTGTCGCACCAGGTGCATGGCGAGCGCACCGGCTTCAACAACGAGCCGTGGGACAAGGAGTTCCTGCACCTGCTCGAGCACGACCCGGCGCAGCTCACGCGCATGAAGCACGCCGACTTTGCCCGCCTGGGCGGCGCCGAGAGCGTCGAGCAGATCATGTGGCTGGCCATGCGCGGCGCCATGGGGCCCAAGCTGCGCAAGCTGCACCAGAACTATTACCTGGCGACCACCACCGCGATGACGGTGGTGCTGTTCGAGGAAGGCGTGGAAGACGCCGAAGAACCGGTCAGCCTGGCGCCAGCGCACGAGGTGGCGGCATGAACCCGCAACTCGAAGGCGCGCAGGACATCGCCGGCACCTACCTGTTCGACCTGCGCACCAGCCATCGCACGCTGCGTCTGAACCGCTTCCTGTGGCAAATGATCGGCGCCGCCTGGCGTGCGCGCTTCGAGGCCGAGCCCGAACGACTCATGAGCGAGGCCGGCCTGAGCGAGCGCGAGAAGGATCTGCTGCGCCAACGCGACTGGCTGGGCCTGATCCAGTACGGCGCCAACTTCTTCGTGCTCGAGAAATTCGCCCGCGTCTGCAAGGTCAGCAACCTGGAGGTCTATGCCCTCATGCGCGGCGAGAGTTTCGAGGCCTTCATGAAGACCCGCCGCGTGCCGGACGCGCGCTAGCAAATAGACAACAACGAAGGAGAGACAATCGTGACGAATCCAACTGCCGTGGACGTGAAGGCGTTCATCAACGAGCGCCCCATGTCGGGTGCGCAATGGCTGCTGCTGATCCTGTGCTTCCTGATGGTCGCCGCCGACGGCATCGACGTCGCCATCATGGGCTTCATCGCCCCGCCGATCATCCAGGACTGGGGCATCACGCGGGCCAGCTTCGGCCTGGTCATGAGCGCGGCGCCGATCGGCCTGGTCCTTGGCGCGCTCTTTGCCGGGCCTTCGTCGGACCGATTCGGCCGCAAAAAAGTGCTGATCACCTCGGTCTTCCTGTTCGGCCTGTTCACGCTGATCACGGCCTTCACGCAGAACGCGAGCGAGATGGCCTTCATGCGCTTTCTCACCGGCCTCGGCCTGGGCGCGGCGATGCCGAACGCCACCACGCTGTTGTCGGAGTACGCGCCGGAGAAGAACCGCTCGCTGCTCATCACCATCATGTTCACCGGCTTCGGCGTCGGTTCCGCGGCGGTGGGCTTCGTCGCCGCCTTTCTCATCCCGCACTACGGCTGGCGCTCGGTGCTGGTGTTCGGCGGCGTGCTGCCGCTGGTGCTGGTGCCCTTCCTGCTGGCCTTCCTGCCTGAGTCGGCGCGTTTCATGGTGGTGCGCGGCTTCTCGGCCGAGCGCATCGCCGCCACGCTGGGGCGGGTCTGCCGCGCGCGCTTCGCGCCGGGCACCACCTTCTACGCGAGCGAGCCGCCGGTCGCCACCAGGAAGCCGATCGGTGTGCTGTTCTCCAAGGGCTACGCCATGCTGACGGCCTCGCTGTGGATCACCTACTTCATGGGGCTGCTGGTGATCTACCTGATCACCGGCTGGCTGCCGACCCTGATCAAGGACGCCGGCCTGCCGATTTCCACCGCCGCCAACATCACCGCGCTGTTCCAGACCGGCGGCACCATCGGCTGCATCCTGACCGGCTGGGCGATGGACCGCATGCGGCCCGCCCTCATCATCGCCGGCGCCTACTTCGGCGGCGCGCTGTGCGTGATCGGCGTCGGCATGACCGGCGCGCTGTCGGAATCGCTCTTCATCTGGGTGCTGCTGGCCGGCTTCTTCATGAACGGCGCGCAGACCGGCCTGAACGCCTACGCGCCCAATTGCTACCCGACCGTGGCGCGCGCCACGGGCGTCAGCTGGATGCAGGGCATGGGCCGCTTCGGCAGCATCGTCGGCTCGGCGGTCGGGGGCGTGTTGGTCGGCATGGGCTGGGGCTTCGGCGCCATCGTCGCCGCGCTGGCGGTGCCGGCCGCTCTGGCGGGCCTGGGCATCCTGGCCAGCCGCATCGGCGCGGTGACGGCGCCGCTCGCGCCTGCTAAGGTCGCGGCCACCTGAACCCTTGATCCGGCGGCCGGGTGCCGGCCCCGATATGCCCATGCCCGAGACCACGCCCCGACTTCCCCTTCTGCTCCTGCCCGGCCTGCTGTGCGACGCCGCGGTCTGGACCGCGCAGTGCCAGGCCCTGGCGCCGTTGGCCGAGGCACACGTCCCCGCCTACGGCTTGCTCGACAGCCTGCCCGCCATGGCGGCCCACGTGCTCGCCACGGCACCGCAGCCGCGCTTTGCGCTGGCCGGCCATTCGATGGGCGGTCGCGTGGCGCTGGAAATCGCGCGCCAGGCGCCCGCGCGGGTGCTCGGCCTGGCCCTGCTCGACACCGGCTACCAGCCGCTGCCGGACGGCGAGGCCGGCGCGCGTGAACGCAGCGGCCGCCTGGCGCTGCTGGCGCAGGCGCGCAGCGAAGGCATGCGGGCCATGGGCCAGCAATGGGCGCGCGGCATGGTGCACCCGGACCAGCTTGGCACGCCGCTGTTCGAGGCCATCCTCGACATGATCGAGCGCAGCAGCCCGGCCCAGTTCGAAGCGCAGATCGCGGCCCTGCTTGCGCGGCCCGACGCCACGCCGCTGCTCGGCAACATCACCTGCCCGGTGCTGCTGCAGTGCGGCCGCGACGACAGCTGGAGCCCACTGGCACGGCACGAGGCGATGCTCGGCCTGCTGCCCGCCGATGCGACACTCGAGGTGATCGAGCACGCCGGCCACATGACGACGATGGAACAGCCCGACGCGGTTGCGGCGGGCCTGGCGCGCTGGCTGCGCCGTTGCGCGCAGCAGCCGCCCACGCCAACCTGAAGGCGCCGGCCGCCCGCGTGGCGCCGCACGCACCGCGGCGTGCTCGCTTCGCCACTCCTACCGACTGAAAGAAGATTCCATGGCATCTCCCATCCACCTCACGCGCCGCCGTGCCGCCACCCTGCTGCTCGGCTCGCTCGCCGCCAGCGCGCTGCCCACATGGGCCCAAGGCAACTACCCCGCCAAATCGATTCGCCTTGTCGTGCCGTTCTCGGCCGGCGGCGCGGTCGACACCGTCGGGCGCAGCCTGGGCGAGCGGCTGGCCACGCAGATGGGCCAGGCCGTGATCGTCGACAACAAGCCCGGCGCCAACGCCAACATCGGCACCGAAGCGGTGGCCAAGGCCGAGGCCGACGGCTACACGCTGCTGGTGGCGGCCAACGGCGTGGTCACCAACAACGTGCTGTACCCCAAGCTGTCCTTCAACGGCCTGACCGACTTCGCGCCGATCTCGCAGATCGGCTACGCGCCGCTGGTGCTGGTGGTGCCGGCCGATGCGCCCTACAAGTCAGTGAAGGACCTCGTGGCGGCCGCCCAGGCCAAGCCGGGCAGCCTGAGCTACGGCTCGGCCGGCAACGGCAGCTCCGGCCACCTGGCCGGCGCGCTGTTCGCGTCCGAAGGCAAGTTCGATGCGCTGCACGTCGCCTACAAGGGCGGCGCGCCGGCGCTGGTCGACCTGATCGCCGGGCGCACCTCGTTCATGCTGCTCAACCCGCTCGAAGTCACGGCGCACCTGAAGTCGGGCCGCCTGCGCGCGCTCGCCGTCAGCGACGCCCAGCGCGCGCCGATGCTGCCGGACGTGCCGACCATGGCCGAGGCCGGCCTGCCCGGCGTGCAGGCCACCGTCTGGTGGACGCTGCTGGCGCCCAAGGGCACGCCGGCGCCAGTGCTCGCGCGGCTGAACGCCGAAACCCGCAAGGCGCTGGACGATGCCGGCGTGCGCGAGCGCCTGGGCGCCCTCGGCGCGGTCATCGCGCCGTCGACGCCGGAGCAGACCGGCGCCTTCCTGCGCAGCGAATCGGACAAGTGGGAAAAGGTGATTCGCGCGAACAACATCCAGGCTGATTGAAGGCAACGCGCCGCAAGGGCACGTCCTTCTGCCTCCAGAGGGGGCGCTCCTAAGGCTTGCGGCTACGGTTCGGCTGATTGCGTGGGGCCAATGCCCACGCAGGCCCTCAGCCGCGCGAGCGTTTGAACTGCGCGCAGTAGTCGCGCGGCGGCATGGCGGGCGTGTGCCAGATGGCGTCGAAGGCCTTCGCGTCCATCGCCGCGGCCTGGGTCGAACCGGGTGTGCCGGCGATGTCGGCGGCGCCCGCATCGGGCTGGGCCGCCGGCGGCGCGCCGCTGCCGGCCACCATGCGCACGGTGCGCACGCGCAGATCGGTCGGCAGCATCTGCGGCACGCCCAGCGCCTTGGTGCTGTGGCCGGCGCCGCTGACCAGCAGCACCGTCTTGCCCGGCACGCGCGCCTGCACCACGGTCTGCGCCATGGCGCGGTCGCGCGCCACCTGGATGCGCGTCATGGGGCCGATCTGCGCCTCGGGCAGCAGGTTGCAATGGCCCTCGCGCACCGCTTCCTGCTGGGCCGCCAGCGCCGGTGGCGGCAATTGCGCGTCGAGCGAGACATCGGCCATGGCGTCTTTCATGCGGGCGCGCGGCAGGTTGGCGCCGAACACCGGCGCGCCGCTGCGCACTGCGGCCATCACCACCGGGCCGTAGGCGTCCCACGGCCAGCCGGCCTCGTTCCAGCTGAGGGCGGTGCGCACCGCGTCTTCGCTGGCGCCCGGCGGCAGGTGGCGGGTGTCGCTGCCCTGTTCGGCCATTTCAAGGGCCAGCGCCGCCAGTTGGCCGCGCGCGGCCAGCGCCTCGACGGTTTCGCGTTCGATGCGCTGGTGGTCGGGCGCGTCGTGCTGTTCGCCCAGCAGCAGCGCGTCGGCCGGCAGCAGGGCGGCGACGCGGGTCGCGGTGGGCGCCGCGTCGTCGTTGGCGGCCAGGCCGGCGCAGCCCGCCAGCGCGAACACGAAGGCGGCCGCCAGAACGCCGAACGCCGCGTGCAGCGGCGTTCGGGTGGGCGGTGGATGCCTCGCATCGACACCGCTGGCTTGGCATGAGAGCAATCGCTTACTTTTCGATTTCCTCATGTGAAGAATGAATCAGTGCATGAGGACCGGATTCTGAGCGAGTTCCGCGTAGCCCTCAAGCGTGTCCTCGACTTCTTCCTGCGTCGGGGTGTCGCGCTGCCAGGCGACGATCTGGCGCTGGAACATCTCGGCCCAGGAACCATCGAGATAGACCTCCTTGCCGGAGCGCTTGTCGACGATCTCGAAGCCGTGGCGTGCCAGCACCGGCAGGTTCGGCGTGGCTGCGGCGTCATCCTCGTGCGGCAGCACGTGCACGACAACGAAGGATTCCGAGTCATAGAGCATTTGCATGGTGTCGAGCGTCCGGTAGTCGATGGCATTCATATGGTCCTTAGATAGCAACTGCTGCGCCAGTTTCAAGGATGCCGTGTTTTCGTAGGTAAAGGGGGCGTCGGCAGGCCGGCCGGGGCGCCGCAGGCGGGGCTGCCGCGCAATCTTTCACGATTGTGAAATTTCCCGAAGCTGGAGGTCGAAGACGTCCCCGTCGGGCTCGGTCTGGCGCATCTGCACCGGCAGCCAGGCCTGGCTGGGCGCCAGCCACAGGTCGAGCGCGTAGTCGCCCGCATGGCGCGCCTGGCGGCTCAGCCGGCGCGCCACGAATTCGCCGGCCGGCACGCTGACCTTTTGCTCACCGCCGACCTTGAAGACCCACGATTCGGCGTCGCGCGGGCCCACCGTCTGCAGCGTGATCTCGCTGCCCGGCGGGTAGCGCGCGGGGTCGCCGGCCAGCAGCGCGCCCAGCTGCATCACCACGCTCAGGCGGTCTTGCGCGCCGGGGCGCAGCGGCACCGGCGGAGCGCCGCTGCTGAACACCACCTGGCCGCTGTCGCGCTGCAGTTCGGCCACCGATTCGCTCTTGCGCGCGTCGGTGAAGCGCTCCGGCGCAATGCCCTGCGGGCCGACTTGGCCGGTGCTGGTCTGGCGGCGGATGGTGCGAAAGAAGATCTTCAGCGCCAGTTCGGCCTGGTAGCGGCTGCCGTCCTGGCGCCAGCTCAGCTCGCCGAAGGCGCCCGACCACGGCTGCACGCCGCCGCGCAGGCCGGACAGGGCAAAGGACAACTGCACGGGTGCGTGGACCTGCGCCGTCTTGACGGCGTCTGCCTCGGGACTGCTGGCGGCGGGCTGGGCGCCGCCGCCCGGCGCCGCGGTGGGGCTGCCGGCACCTGCGTCGGCGGATGGGGTCTCGGGGCTGGGCGGCGCCGGGGCGGGTTCTGGCGGCGCGATCGCCGCTGGTGCGGCCGGCGGCGCCGGCTGCGGGCGCGGCGCGGGCGCCGGGCGTGGTTTGGGTGCCGGCGTGGCGCGCGGCGGCGGCGGCACCGAGGCGGGTGGTGGGGGCGCGGGCGGCGGCGGTGGAGGGGGGGGGGGCGGGGCCACGTCGACCAGGGTGCTGTTGCTGTCGCTCACCGGCGCTGGCTGCGGGGCATGCAGCGGCACCCATTCCACCACCAGCGCGTGCACGCCCAGCACCGCCAGCGCCACCACCACGATCAGGCGGCGCGGCGTGGCGGGAAAGTCGGCGGGGCGGGTGGGGGTGGGGCGCGAGGCAGGCATGGGCGAGGGGGCGGATCGGCCGGGTGGCACCCGGCGCCGTCAGACCGGTTGGAGGCGATGCGGGCGGCGGGGTTCACCGTGCAGACACCTCGTACACTGCCGCGAACCCGTTTCACCCGCTTCCGAATCCAGTTTAGTGGCGCAGCCCAGGCCCGCGCCCGACCACCTTCCATGAAACTCGCCACCTACAAGGACGGCTCGCGTGACGGCCAACTGGTCGTCGTGTCGCGCGACCTCACGCTCGCCCACTACGCCACCGACATCGCCTCGCGCCTGCAGCAGGTGCTGGACGACTGGGGTTTCATGAGCCCGCAGCTGCAGGACCTGTACACCCAGCTCAACACCGGGCGCGCGCGCCACGCCTTCCCCTTCGATCCGGCGCAGTGCATGGCGCCGCTGCCGCGCGCCTACCAGTGGGCCGACGGCTCGGCCTACATCAACCACGTCGAACTGGTGCGCAAGGCGCGCAATGCCGAGGTGCCCGAAAGCTTCTACACCGACCCGCTGATGTACCAGGGCGGCAGCGACGACCTGGCCGGCCCGTGCGATGCCATCGTGGTGCCCAGCGAAGCGATGGGCATCGACTTCGAGGCCGAGGTCGCCGTGGTCACCGGCGACGTGAAGATGGGCGCCACGCCCGAGCAGGCGCTGGACGGCATCCGCCTGGTGATGCTGGCCAACGACGTCAGCCTGCGCAACCTGATTCCGGCCGAGCTGGCCAAGGGTTTCGGCTTCTTCCAGAGCAAGCCGGCCACCGCCTTCAGCCCGGTCGCCGTGACGCTGGACGAGCTGGGCGAGGCCTGGCAGGGCGGGCGCCTGCACCTCACGCTGCAAAGCAGCTGGAACGGCCGCAAGGTCGGCCAGTGCGAGGCCGGTCCGGAGATGACTTTTCATTTCGGCCAGCTCATCGCGCACATCGCCAAGACGCGCAACGTGCGCGCCGGCAGCATCGTCGGCAGCGGCACGGTGAGCAACAAGGGCGTCGAGAAAGACGGCGGCACCGAATGGCCCAAGGGCTACAGCTGCATCGCCGAGAAGCGTTGCATCGAGACCATTCAGGACGGCGCACCGGCGACCGAGTTCATGCGCTTTGGCGACACCATCCGCATCGAGATGAAGGGGCTGGACGGGCGCTCGCTGTTCGGTGCGATCGAGCAGGAAGTGATGCAGCTGGGGGCCAGGCCGAAGGCGGCGCTGGGGGCGGGGGCGGACACGCCCGACGCGGCCGATTGACGGACAGAGCCTCAGCCCGGTGAGGGGCCGACGGCGGTGACGGCGCTGCACCGTCACACGTCGCGCCTGCCCTCACCCCGACCCTCTCCCGGAGGGAGAGGGAGCAAGACAGCGCCGCGCAGCAGCTCCTTCTGCGTGCGGATGCCCAGCCGCCGGAACGCGCGGTACTGGTGCGTGCGCACCGTGCTCAGCGCCAGCCCCAGCGCGCGCGCCGCTTCCTTGGCGGTGCAGCCGCGCATCAGGTGGCCAATGACTTCGCGCTCGCGCAGACTGAGCGTCAGTACGCGCGCGGCCAGCGGCGCGGCGCCGGGCACGGCCGGCGCGCTGCTGCGCCCGTGGGCGGCGGTGGCGGCGGCGAGCAGGGCGGCGTGCTGCGCGATGTGCGCGAAATCCTCCGCGCCGAAGGCCGGCTGCGCCAGGCTGCGATAGAAGCTCACGGCGGCGCGCTGGCCGCTGGGCCACAGCTGCAGCACGGAGGCGCGTTCGCGGATGCCGACATCGGTGTAGCAGGCGGCGCGGTAGGCGGCGTCGGCAATGTCGTCGGCATGCTGGTGGCCCATCCACAACTGCAACTGCCTGGGCAGCTGGCGTGCCGCCAGCCACACCATGTTGGCGTCGCGCAGGTCGTAGCGTTCGCGCACGTAGTGCTGCGCGGTGCGCTCGGAGGTGTCGCCGTAGCTGCTGGCGGCGGACACGGTCTCGATGCGGCCGGTCGCATCGACCGCGAACACGGTGCAGAAGGTCACCGGCAGCGCGCGCTGCATGGCCTGCAGGTAGCTGCGCGCCAGGTGATGCGTGCCGACGCCGGCCAGCAGCTCGGTCACCAGGCGCGTCGGCAGCGTGCCGTCGGGCGCGGCGGACAGGCGCCAGCGCTTCACGACGACGCCTTGGCGAGAAAGGTACTCAGGGAAATCACTTCGTACGAAGTTACGACATCGGCGCGGTGCCTGCATCCGGACAATCCCTTCGCATGACTGCACCTCCTGTTGTTCCGCCTTCGGCCCGCCCGGGCGACGCCGCCAGCGGGCCGCTGCCTCCCGACGTCCACGACGGCGTGCCGGCGCCGGTCGGGGCCTTCCGCTACACCCGCTTCGCGCCCTGGCTGCCGCCGCTGGAGAACGGCGTCGAGCCGGTGCGCCATCCGGTGGTGATCGTCGGCGGCGGCCCGGTCGGCATGGCGCTGGCGCTGGGGCTGGCCAACCACGGCGTGCGCAGCGTGATCCTGGAGGCCGACGACTCGGTGTGCGTGGGCAGCCGCGCGGCCTGCATCTCGCGCCGCAGCCTGGAGATCGTCGAGCGCCTGGGCGCGCTGCCGGCCTTTCTCGCCAAGGGCCTGGCCTGGACCGGCGGGCGCAGCTTCTACCGGCGCGACGAGGTGTTCCGCTTCGAGATGCCGCACGACGCACAGCAGAAGCTGCCGCCGATGATCAACCTCGAGCAGTACTACATCGAGCAATACCTGCTGGACGAGATCACGCGCCGCAACGCCGCCACGCCCGGCCTGATCGACCTGCGCTGGGGCACCGCGCTGACCGGCCTGCAGGACGATGCGGCAGGCCTATCGTTGCAAGCGCGCAATGCGCTGGGCGACTACACGCTGCACGCCGACCACCTGGCGGCCTGCGACGGCGGCCAGAGCTTCGTGCGCAAGACGCTCGGCCTGGAGCTGGTGGGCACCGGCTACGAAGGGCGCTACGTCATCATCGACATCGAACTGCACAGCGCGCACCCGACCGAGCGCCGCGCCTGGTTCGACCCGCCGTGGAACCCCGGCTCGACCGTGCTGATGCACCGCCAGCCCGACGACATCTGGCGCATCGACTACCAGCTGCGGCCCGGCCAGTCCACCGAGGCCGCGCTGCAGCCGGCGGCGGTGACCGAATTCGTGCAACGCCACCTCGAGGCCATCGGCGAAGGCCACCTGCCGTGGCACACGGTCTGGACCTCGGTCTACCGCGCCGGCGCGATGACGCTGGAGCGTTACCGCCATGGGCGCGAAGGCCGCATCCTGTTCGCCGGCAATGCCGCCCATGCGATGCCGATCTTCGGCGTGCGTGGCCTCAACTCGGGCTTCGACGACGCCGACAACCTGGCCTGGAAGCTGGCGCTGGTGGCGCGCGGCGTGGCCGATGCCGCGCTGCTCGACAGCTACTCGCAAGAGCGCATCGCCGCCTTCCACATCAACGCCGAAAGCGCGATGCGCAGCACCGAATTCATGTCGCCGCCTTCGCGCGGCTTCGACCTGCTGCGCGAGGCGGCGCTGTCGCTCTCGCTCGCGCACCGCGGCATCGCCAACCTGATCAACCCGCGCCAGACGCAGGCCGTGCACTACGCCGGCTCGGCGCTGTCCACCGAAGACGCGGCCGACCAGCGCGCCGGCCCGCGCCCCGGCGAAGTCATGCCCGAACAGCCGCTCGGCGCCGGCGCACACCTGACCGATTTCATCGGCCCGAGCTTCACCGTGCTGGTGCTGCGCGCCGAGCACGCCGTGCTGGCGCACGACGCCGCCATCGAGGCCTGCGCCGCCGATGTCGCCGCGGCCCGCGCGCGCGGCCTGCCGGTGGTGTTGCACGAACTGCGCCGCGACGACGGCAACCGGGCCGCCTTTGCCGCGCTCGGTGCCGAGGCCGGCGCGGTCTACCTGCTGCGCCCCGACGGCCACGTGGCCGCGCGCTGGCAGCAGGTGCCGTCCGGCGCGCTGGGCCCGGCGCTGGAGAAAGCGCTGGGCCGCGCCGCGCACCCGTCATCGACCCAGGAGCTTGCATGACCGAACTCGCCCCCGACGCGCGCGACCGCGTCTACGCCGCCTGCGCCAATGCCATCAGCGCCGCCGGCGCCGAGCGCGAGGCGCTGTTCCTGGCGCGGCTGGCGCTGCTGCTGTTCGAGCAGGTCGGCGACGAAGCGCGCTGCCACGCCGCGCTGGCCGATGCGCTGGACGCGCTGCCGATACCATCGCTGTCTGCCGACGGGTCGGCAGGCGATGCGACAGCGGCCTGACGGCCCCGAAGATTCCCAACCCACATCCGAAGAAAAACTGGAGACATTGCATGGATCGCAGAACCCTGCTTGCAGGCATGGCCGCCGCCGGCGCCACCCTCGCCGCACCCCTGGTGCGCGCACAGACCTATCCCGACCAGCTCGTGCGCTGGGTGGTGCCTTACCCGGCCGGCGGCGGCACCGACGTCATCGCGCGCAACCTGGCCGAGGTGATGCGTGCCTCGCTGGGCCAGCAGATCGTGGTCGACAACCGGCCCGGCGGCTCGACCAACATCGGCGCCGAACTGGTGGCGCGCGCCAAGCCCGACGGCTACACCGTGCTGTCGGCCGACAACGCGGTGCTGGCTTTCAACGAGCACCTGTTCACCAAGCTGCCCTTCAACCCCGACAAGGACTTCACCTACGTCGGCGCGATCGGCAAGTTCCCGCTCGCGCTGGTGGTGCACCCCGATTTCCCGGCGAAGAACTTCAAGGAATTCCTGGCCTACGTGAAGGCCAATCCGGGCAAGGTGAACTACGCCTCGCCCGGCAACGGCTCGCCGCATCACCTGGCGATGGAGCTGTTCAAGATCCGCACCGGCACCTTCATCACCCACATCCCGTATCGCGGCGCGGCACCGGCCATGTCCGACCTGATGGGCGGCCAGGTGCAGTGCATGTTCCTCGACCTGGCCTCGGGCCTGCCGATCATGAAGAGCGGCAAGGTGCGCGTGCTGGCGATCGGCTCGGGCGCGCGCTCGCCCGCGCTGCCCGAGGTGCCGACGCTGGCCGAAGTGGGCGTGAAGGACAGCGAGGTGTTCGCCTTCCAGGGCGTGCTGGGCCCGGCCGGCCTGCCGGCCAATGTGGTGAACCGCCTCAACACCGAACTCAACAAGGCCTTCAGCGACCCGTCGGTGCAGAAGCGCTTTGCCGAGTACGGCATGGAAGCCATGCCCGGCAGCCCCGAGCAGTTCCGCGCGCTGGCGCGGGCCGAGTCGCAGCGCTGGGGCCCCGTCATCAAGACGGCCGGCATCAAGCTCGATTGATCGGGCGCGCGGCGCTGCGGCAAGGCGTCACGGCGCCTTGCTGAAGGCCTTGCGCGAACCGTCCGCAAACACCGCCTCGTCGCTCAGCAGCGCGCCGCTGTCGTCCCAGCTGCGCTCGCGCTGGATGCGCCCGCGCGCGTCGTAGTCGGTCTCGCCGGCCAGCACGCCGTTTTCATTGAAGCGCTGGTGCGCGCCCACCGCCACCCGCGGTGCGCGCGGCGGCGTGAGGAAATGGCCTTGCGCGGCGCGCTGGCCGTTGTCGTGGTATTCGGTGATGTCGGCCGCCAGCGTGTCCTCGCTGCCGCTGTAGCGGGCCTTGCTGCGCGGCTGCCCGTTCAGGTAGAAGCTGTCGTCGCTCTGCGGCTGGCCGTCGGCGTTCCAGCGGCGGTCGCGCAGCAAGCTGCCGGCCTCGGAAAACTCCTGCTCGATGCGCGGCACCTGGCCGCGTTCGAGCAGGGTCGAGACCAGCTCGCGCCGCTTCACGCCTTCCGACGAAAAGCGCCGCTCGATGCGCTCGTTGCCCCTGATTTCCTGCTGCGTGGCCGGCAGGCCGTTGTCGTACAGGCTCTCGCTGCGGATGCGCTTGCCCTCGCGCCAGGTGGCGCGCCCCAGGCGCAGCCCCTTCTCGTCGAACAGCTCGACCACCGAGGGCCCGCCCTTGAAGCCGCACAGGCGCGCGTCGTCGACCACCGGCGCCAGCACCGGTGCGCTGCCGCAGCGCAGGGTGGCCAGCTGCCCGCTGGGCGTGAATTCGGCGGAGGCGCGGTCCGCCACCGCGCTGCCCAGGCCGCTGCTGTCGCGAAAGGCCACGCGGCGCAGCTTGCCGTTGGCGTGGTAGCTGCGCACCAGCCCGACTTCGGTGCCGTCGTCGTAGACCGACTCGCGCAGCAGCTGGCCTTCGGGGCCGAACTCCTTGGCGGGCCCGTCGATGTTGCCGCGAGCGTTGACCTTGTAGTCGCGCGCGAGCTTGCCGTCGCGGTACTGGCGCGCCAGCCCCATGAAAACGCCGTCCTGCAGTTCCTGCTCGCGTTGCAGCTGCCCGCTGTCGGCGTCGCGGCAGCGCATCATGCCGCTGCGCCCGGCGGTGCTGGCGCCGTTGGCGGGGTCGACCGACGTGCCGTCGAGCGAGCACACCTGCAGCGCGAAGGCGGGGGCGGCGGCGGCCAGCGCGGCCGCGCCCAGGATGCGCCAGCGCCAGGCGCCGGGCAGGGGGTTCATCGGGCCAGCTCCAGGCTCAGCTGCTTGAGCCCGCGGATCAGCATCTCGACCGCCAGCGCCACCAGGATCAGGCCCATCAGCCGCTCGAAGGCGTTCACCAGCCGGTCGCCGATGAGCCGCTGGATGCGCTCGGCCAGCACCAGCACCACGGCGCACACCGCCATCACCACGCACAGCGCGGCGACCCATTCGAGGCGCCGCTGCGGCGCCTGCGAGACCAGCAGCATCACCGTGGCCAGTGCCGACGGACCGGCCAGCGCCGGCACCGCCAGCGGCACCACCAGCGGCTCGCCGGGCAGTTCGGCGGCGGTGCTGGGCGGCGGCGGAAAGATCATGCGCAGCGCGATCAGGAACAGCACCACGCCGCCGGCGATCTGCAGCGACAGGCCGGACAGGCCCATCACGCGCAGGAAGGTGTCGCCGAAGAACATGAAGGTCAGCAGCAGCGCGAAAGCGATGCTGACCTCGCGCACGATCACCCGGGTGCGTCGCTCGGGCGCCACGTTTTTCAGCGCGTTGGCGAAGATCGGGATGCCGCCCAGCGGATCGGTGATCAGCAGCAGCAGCACGGTGGCCGAGGTGAAGGTGTAGGTCATGCGGGCGCTTGCCGGCGGGGTGCCGGCCCTTGGATGAATGTGAGCAAGCGTGTGGTTGCGCGTCATTGTGTATGGATGTGAACGCGCCCGCTACACTGCGCATCCATGACCGCCTTGCGCCGTGCCCACCAACTCAGCCGCCTCGTGCTGCTGTGGTTCGTGCTGTCGCTCGGCGTGGCCATTGCGGCGCCGGTGCTGCACCCGCAGGCGATGGAACTGGTGTGCTCCAGCGCCGGCGCGATCAAGGTGATCGTGAAGTCCGCCGACGGCGCCCGCGAGCTGGGCGCCGGCCACACGGATTGCCCGCTGTGCGCCATCACCGGTGCCCCGCCGCCGGTGCCCGTGGTCGCCAGCTTCGCGCTGCCGCAGCCGCTGGGCCGCGTGCTGCAGTCGATTCCGGCGGCGCGCCTGGCCGCCGCCACCGCCGCGCCGCTGCCGGCGCGCGGGCCGCCCTCCGCCTGACATTGCCGCTTCGTTGCGCGCACGCGCCCTGACATGCAGCGGGGCGCCGGCGCGCTGCCCCTTTGCAATGTCGCGGCGCCACCGGGCGCCGTGGAGAAACCATCCATGAACCGCACTTTCGTGCTGTCGCTGGCCTTCGGCGCCAGCGTGCCGTGCCTGGCGCAGCCTGTGGCCGCCCCGGCCGAGGCCCACGCCGAGGCGCCCGAGCGCAGCAAGTCGCTCGGCGTGCTGACCGTCACCGGCGGCCAGCCGACCTCGTTGCCGACGCAGATTCCCACCACCATCGAGAGCACCACGCGCGAGGAGATCGAGACGCGCATCAACGCCACCGACAGCGAGGACGCGCTGAAATACATGCCCAGCCTGCTGGTGCGCAAGCGCTACATCGGCGACTACAACCACGCCATCCTGTCAACGCGCGCCTCGGGCACCGGCAACAGCGCGCGCTCGGCGGTCTATGCCGACGGCATCCTGCTGTCCAACTTCCTGGGCAACGGCATTGCCAACGGCAGCAACTTCGCGCCGCGCTGGGGCATGGTCGCGCCCGAGGAAATCGAGCGGGTCGACGTGATGTACGGCCCCTTCTCGGCGGCCTACCCGGGCAACTCGGCCGGCGCCGTGGTCGACTACGTCACGCGCATGCCGACCGAGCTGGAGGCGCACGTGAAGGCCGGCTATTCCTCGCAGCCAAACGACCTGTACAACACGCACCAAACCTTCAACAGCTGGCAGAGCAGCGCCTCGCTGGGCAGCAAGAGCGGCGACTGGTCGTGGTGGATCGACCTGAGCCACACCGACAGCCACAGCCAGCCGCTGGGCTTCACCACCGCCACGCTGGCCTCGGGCGTGCCGGGCACGCGCGGCACGCCGGTCACCGGCTACGTGCCCGGGCTCAACACCACCAATGCGCCTTGGTACATCCTGGGCACCAACACCGAGTACACGACGCGCCAGGACCACGCCAAGCTCAAGCTGGCCTACGACATCACGCCCACCGTGCGTGCCAGCTACATCCTGGGCTGGTGGCAGAACAGCGGCGACGCGCGCTCGGCGACGTACCTGAGCGATCCGGCCGGCCGGCCGGTCTACAGCGGGCCGATCAACATCGCCGGCGCCACCTACACGCTCGCGCCCACCGCCTTCCCGCTGACGCACGACGCGCAGACGCAAACCATGCACGGCCTCTCGGTGAAGAGCCACACGCAGGGCACCTGGGACTGGGAGCTGGCCGCCAGCCTGTACGACTACGGCACCGACCAGCAGCGCGCCCCCACCACCGCGCTGCCGGGTGCGGCCACGGGCGGCCCCGGCACGCTGCAGGACCAGGGCGGCACCGGCTGGAACACGCTGGCGGCCAAGGGCACCTGGCGCCCGCAGGGCACCGGCGGCGCGCACATCGTCGACTTCGGCATCGGGCGCGACGCCTACAAGCTGACCATCGTGAAGAACGGCGTGCTCGGCAACTGGCTCGCCGGCCCGGCCGACCCGACCGCGCTGCTGAGCGACGTCGGCGGCCGCACGCAGACGCTGAGCGCCTGGGCGCAGGACAGCTGGCGCCTGGCGCCCGACTGGAAGGCGGTGCTCGGCCTGCGCTACGAAGACTGGCAGGCCACCGAAGGCCTGGCCGCCAACGCCGCCGGCGTGCAGCGCTTTGCGGACCGCAGCGAAGCCGACCTCTCGCCCAAGGCCGCGCTGGCCTGGCAGCTGGCGCGCCAGACCGTGCTCAAGGCCTCGCTCGGGCGCGCCGTGCGCTACCCGACCGTGGGCGAGCTGTACGGCGCCACCAGCGGCGGCAACCTGAGCTTCATCAACGACCCGAACCTGCGGCCCGAGAAGTCGTGGACCGGCGAGCTGTCGGCCGAGCAGGACCTGGGCAACGCGCTGGCGCGCGCCACGCTGTTCCACGAGGACACGCGCGACGCGCTCTACAGCCAGCGCATTCCCGACAGCACGGTCTCGCGCGTGCAGAACGTCGACGAGGTGCGCACCACCGGGCTCGAGCTGGCGTATTCGGGCCAGGACGTGCTGCTGCGCGGGCTCGACCTGGGCGCCAGCCTGACCTATGCCGACTCGAAGACGGTGGCCAATGCGGCGAACCCGGCCAGCGTCGGCAAGTGGCAGCCGCGCGTGCCGCGCTGGCGCTCCACGCTGTACGCCACCTGGCGGCCCGACGCGAACTGGTCGTTCACCGCCGCGGCGCGCTACAGCGGGCGCCAGTATTCGCAGCTGGACAACAGCGACGTGAACGGCGACGCCTACTTCGGCGCCAGCCCGTATTTCACGGTCGACCTGCGCGTGCTGTATCGCATCAACCGCCAGTGGTCGGCCGCGGTCGGCATCGACAACGCCAACAACGACCAGTACTGGAACTTCCACCCCTATCCGCAGCGCACCTACACGGCAGAGCTGCGCTTCGATCTTTGAGGAGAACCCCATGCAACGCAGCACCCTCCATCGCCTTGCCCTGTTGTGCGGCGCACTCGCCGCCGCGCCGGCGGCCTTCGCCCACATCACCTTGGCCCAGGGCAGCGCCACTGCCGGCAGCAGTTACCAGGCCGTCTTTCGCGTCGGCCACGCCTGCCAGGGCGCCAGCGCCACCAACGGTGTCACGGTGCGCCTGCCGGCCGGCTTCGTGCTCGACGACGCGCAGCCGCGCGCCGGCTGGACGCTGGCGCTCGAGCGGCAGGCGACGCCCGTCACCGTGCGCTGGCTGGCGCAGGATGCGGCGCATGCGCTGCCGAGCGGCGAGCGCGCCGAGTTCGTGCTGCACGGCACGCTGCCGGCAGCGGCCGGGCCGCTCTACTTCAAGGTGCTGCAAGGCTGCGATGTCGGCAGTGCCGACTGGGCCCAGGAGCCGCTGCCGGGCGGCGAGAAAGTCGCCTTTCCGGCGGCACGCGTCGAGCTGCTGGCGCCGGGCAGCGCGCCACCCGCCGACCAGACCTCATCTGTTCCCGCAGCCGGCCACGTGCACGTCCATTGAGGCGCCGCCGACGCGGGCGGAACTACCGCGCCATGTCCATGCTCACAATTCCCAACCAAAGGACCTTTCCATGACCTCCCTTCAGAAATTCCGTTCGGCCGCCGCCATCGCGCTGCTGGCTTGCACTTCGCTGGCGATGGCGCAGGACGCCGCGCCGGTGCAGGTCAGCGGCCCGTGGGTGCGCGCCGCCGTCGCCGGCCAAAGCGGCACCGGCGCCTTCATGCAGCTGACGGCGCCCAAGGGCGCGCAACTGGTCGGCGTGTCGACCCCGGTGGCGGGCGTGGCCGAAGTGCACGAGATGAAGATGGAAGGCGACGTGATGAAGATGCGCGCGGTGCCCGGCGGCCTTGCCTTGCCGGCCGCCACGCCGGTCGAGCTCAAGCCCGGCGGCTACCACATCATGCTGACCGAGCTGAAGCAGCCGCTGCCCGCCGGCAGCACGGTGCCGCTCACGCTGCACCTGAAGAACGAGGGCGGCGCCGCCGTCGACATGAACCTGCAGGTGCCGGTGCTCAGCGGTGCGCCGATGGCTGGCGCGGCGATGCACAAGCACTGATTTCGGCTGCGCCCGAAGGGACGCCTGGAGTAAGCTGCGCACTACCCAGAATCAAACCCAGGGAGACCTTCATGAGCAGCAGCGCGCAACCGTTTTCCTTCAGCCAGTTCGTGCCCGGTTTCGACTTTCTCAAGAACCTCGCTGCCGGTGCGGCCGACCCCAAGACCTCTGGGTTGAGCGGCCTGCCGAACTGGGTGGCGCCTACGCTCAGCGTGGAGGAAATCGACAAGCGCATCAAGGAACTGAAGACGGTCCAGTTCTGGCTCGAACAGAACCTGCACGCGCTCAAGGCCACCATCCAGGCGCTCGAAGTGCAGCGCATGACGCTGGCCACGCTGGAAGGCATGAACGTGCACCTGGGCGACCTGGCCAAGGCCTTCACGCCGCAGGCGGCCAGCGCGCTGGCACCGGCCGCCGCGGCGCGACGCGCCACCGCGCCCGCACCGGCGCCCACCGCTGCACCGGCGCCCGCGCCGGCACCCGAAGCCGATGCGCCCGCCGACGCCGCTGCGGAGCGCGACGGCAGCGCCGCCGCCAAGAGCGTGGTCGATCCGCTGCAGTGGTGGAGCGCGCTGTCGGAGCAGTTCACCCAGATCGCCAGCACCGCGCTGCAGGAAGCCTCGCAACTCAAGATGCCGGCCGCGGTGTCCGGCGCCGCCAAGCCGGCCCGCGGCAAGACGTCGGCCAGCAAGAAGACGGCGGCCCCGCGCGCGCCGGCCAAGAAAGCGGCCACGCGCCGCCGCAGCCCACCCGCCACCCGGCGCTGAGCGGCCTGCCCGGCCCCCAGCCCATCGCCCACGAGGCCGACACCATGAAGCTCTTTCCCTCCGGCCACGCCACCCACCCCGACTGGCGCATGGCCATCGCGCTGGTGCTGGCGCAGGTGCGCGCCCAGATGAGTTCGGGCGACTACGCCCCCTCGCCCACGCTGGGGCTGCTCTACATCACCGACCGCTTCGGCAACGAGGCGCGCCAGATCCTCGACCTGCTGAGCGCCGAGCTGCCCGAGATCACCGACTGGTCGGGCACGGTGGGTGTCGGCATCGCCGCCAACAACGCCGAGTACTTCGACGAGCCGGCGCTCTCGCTCATGCTGTGCGAACTGCCGAGCGACCAGTACCGCGTGTTCTCCGGCGTGGCGCCGCTGGGCATGGTCGACGCGCCGCATCCGGGCGGCCCGAACCACAACTTCCATGCGCACACGGCGCTGGTGCACGCCGATGCCCGCACGCCCGAGCTGCCCGATCTGCTGGCCGACCTGGCCGCGCGCACCGAGACCGGCTATCTCTTTGGCGGCCTGTCCTCGGGGCGCGGTGGCGCGCTGCAGTTCGCGGTGGGCGGCAACGGCAACATCCGCGGCCAGGGCGCGGCCGGCGGCGTGTTCTCCGGCGGCCTGTCGGGCGTGGTGTTCGGCGCCGACGTGGCGCTCATCTCGCGCGTCACGCAGGGCTGCCAGCCGATCTCGCGCGAGCGCCTGGTCACGCAGGCCGACGGCAACCTGATCCTGCGCATCGACGATCAGCCGGCGCTCGACGTGCTGCTGTCCGAGCTGGGCGTGTCGCTCGACGAGCCGCAGCCGGCCATCGACGCGGTGCGCGCCACGCTGGTCGGGCTGGCCCATCCGGGCAGCGACGGCGTGCGCCGCACCGGCGACTTGGGCGCCGACGTGCTGGTGCGCCACATCATCGGACTCGACCCGACCCGTCGCGGCGTGGCGATTGCCGGCGAGACCGAAGCCGGCACCCGCATGAGCTTCTGCCGCCGCAACGCGCAGGCCGCACGCGCCGACCTGATGCGCATCTGCGCCGAAATCCGCGAGGAACTCGAGCCCGAGGAACAGCCGCGCGAGATCGCCGCGGCACTGGCCGGCGGCCACGCCGAGCGCGGGCCGCACCTGGCGCGGCGCATGGCCGGCGCGATCTACGTGAGCTGCGCCGGCCGCGGCGGTGCGCACTTCGGTGCGCCCGGGGCCGAGTTGCAGATCGTGCGCCACGCGCTGGGCGATGTGCCGCTGGTCGGCTTCTTCGCCGACGGCGAGATTGCCCGCCACCACCTCTACGGCTATACCGGCGTGCTGACCGTCTTCACCACCGAAGACTGAGAAGCGGCCCACGCCGCGGATTCTTCCCCGCTTCCGAAGCGCGCTTGCGGTGGCGCGCCGCCCCGTGGCGCGCACGATCCAGTATGCTTTTGCGATGCATCTTGTCACGCGTCAGGTGACGGCATGCAGGCGCAGGCGGCCATGACGCGTGGCTGTCGACATCGGCGCGGACGGCGGATGTCGAGCCAGACTCAGTCCGGAACAGGGAGAGGAACAATGAAAAAACGTCAATCCGTGGGCGCGGTGCGTCCGTCGGGTGAATTTCTTGTGCGCACCTGGGGCGTCGCCATCGCCGTACTGGTGCTGGCGGCTTGCACGGCCACCCGCGTCCCGCCCCCGGTCCCGCCTGCAGCAGCAGCCCCCGCGCCGGCACCGGTGGCCGCGCCGGTCGATCCCCTGGCCGCCCAGATCGACTGCTACTACCAACGTCTGGACAGTGTCATCAGCAAGGCAGATGTCGAGCGGCCCTTTGTCTGGCGCAGCGGCGGTGCCGGCGCCAACCCCTCCTGCGAGGGCATGCTCCCCGGCGCCCACAAGCCGACCGCCGATGCGCGCGCCGCCCGCTTCAACCTGGCGGGCGACAGCCTGTTTCCCTTTGGCGGATCGTCGCCGCAAGACCTGATGCCGGCCGGCCGGGAGATGTTGTCCGCACTGGCGCGCGACATGCAGCGACGCTATGTCAAGGATGCCAGCTTCGGGGTGCAGGTGACCGGCCATACCGACCGCCTGGGCGGTGCCGCCGCCAACCGGCGGCTGTCGCAGGCGCGCGCGCTCACGGTGCGCAACTACCTGATCGAGCGCGGCGGCCTGCTCCCGGCGTCGGTGCAGGCGCGCGGCGTGGGCGCCACGCAGCCAGCGGTGCAGTGCGCCGACACGCTGGGGCGCGCGGCGCGCATCGCCTGCCTGGCGCCAAACCGGCGGGTCGAACTGGTGGTGACCGGCATGCGTTAGCAGGCCGGCCGCTGGCGGCGCCGGGTGCTCAGGCGCTGCGGCGCAGCCGCGTGAACAGCTCGAACTCCCAGTTGCGCATGCCCAGCAGCAGGGTGTAGCCCTCGCGGTCGTCCGGCGAGAGCTTCTGGTCGGTCTGGTGCTGCTGCGCGAAGTCCTGCGCCACCCGCTGCAGCCGCTCCAGAAAGGCCGGCGCCAGCGAGCGGCTGATCGAGCCGTGCACCAGCAGCAGGCCCTCGGCCGGGCCGTCGAAGCCGCCGCGGTAGTAGTCGAGCACCACGTGGTCGCGAAAGAATTCCATCACCGGCCCGTGCGGGCGCCAGCGGAAGGTCTTGGCCAGCTTGAGCCGGTAGCGGTTGAGCGGGCGCAGCTCGATGATGCCGATGCGATCCAGTTGCGCCAGGCAGCTGACGCATTCGGCTTCGCTCAGGCGGTAGGCCCCGACGATCTGTTCCAGCGTCCATTGGCTCAGCACGCTGATGGCCACCAGCAGCAGCTTTTTGTCCTTGATCACCGCCTTTTCCTGCTCGTGCGAGAGCTCCTTGAGCAGCGGCTGGGCATCGGCCACGCGGCGCGCCAGCTCGGCGAAATCGATCTTCAGCGCACTGCAGATCGCGTCGATCCGGGTCAGCGGCATGTCGCCCTTGGCCAGCATGCGCTTGACGCTCGATTCGGCCATGCCGAGGGCGCGCGCCAGCTCGGCGTAGGTCATGCGGGCGTTCTTCAGCTCCAGCTTCAGTGCCTGGATCAGGTCGACGGTGGTGCTCATGGCTGAATAGTATCTCTATTCGATACCATGAGTCCTAAATTCATGTAACGTATCGATATTCGATGCCGTTCGACGGCGCGCTGCCTACATTGGCCCCATCCCAACCAAGGAGCCCGCCATGCAGTCCGCCACATCCTCTCGTTCCCGTGTCTCGCGCCTGCCGCTCAGCCGGCGCGAAACGAGCCTGGTTGCCGCCCTGGCGCTGCTGACGGTGGTGGTGTTGCTGGCCCCGGCGCTGGAGCTGCCGATGGGCGGTGCCGCCCACTTTGCCGACACCCGTGCCTGGGGCCCCCTGCCCAATGCGCTCGACGTGCTGAGCAACCTGCCTTTTGCGCTGATGGGCGTGCTGGGGCTGCGTGCGCTCGGGCAACTCGAAAGCTCGCACGAGGCGAGCTGGCCGCGCGCGGCCGAGTCCTTGCCGCTCAACACGCTCGACTGCGCCTGGCTGTTCTTTGCCGGCCTGCTGGTGACGACGGCCGGCTCCGTCTTCTTCCACCTGCACCCCGACGTGCTGCGCCTGGCCGCCGACCGGGCCGGCATGACCATCGCCTTCGCCGGCATGATCGGCCTGGCCGTGTCCGACCAGGTCAGTCCGCGCGCGGCCTGGCCGTCCGCCTGGTTCGTGCTGGCCGGTGGCCTGCTGTCGGTGGCGATCTACCACGAGACCGGCAACGTCATGCCCTGGGCGGTGGTGCAGTTCGGCGGCATGGGCTTGCTGGTCGCGCTGGCCCTGAGCAGCGCGCGCCGCAACGGCCCGCCGGTGCTGGGCGTGCGGCTGGGCACGGTGGTGGCGCTGTACGCCCTGGCCAAGCTGTTCGAACTGGCCGATGCCCAACTGTTCGAACTCACCGGCGGCTGGCTGGGTGGCCACGCCGTCAAGCACGTGCTGGCGGCGTCGGCGGCGCTGCCGGTGCTGCTGGCGGTGCGCCGCCTGGCCCGCCACAGCGCTGCGCCACAATCCGCACGCCTGCACTGAACCCCCGAGCGTCCGTGCGCCGCGCGACTTGCCGGCGCGACAACCCACCGCCACCGCCACGCAACACATCTCTTCATGCACGACTCCGCCGCCATTCCCCTGACGCCAGGCCCCGGCCCGGCGCCAGCGCCGCACCCGAACCAGTTCGCATTGCTCGGCCAGCGCCGCTTCGCGCCCTTCTTCTGGACCCAGTTCGCCGGCGCCGCGAACGACAACCTGTTCAAGTTCGCCTTCACGGTGCTGGTGACCTACCACCTGCAATTGAACTGGATGCCGCCGGCCATGGCCGGGCTGGTGATCGGCGCCTTGTTCATCCTGCCCTTCCTGCTGTTCTCGGCCACCGCCGGCCAGCTGACGGACAAGTTCGACAAGACCAAGATGATCCGCTTCGTGAAGAACCTGGAGATCGCGATCATGGGGATCGCGGCCTGGGGCTTCCTGCGCAGCGATGCGGTGGTGCTGCTGGCCTGCGTGTTCCTCATGGGGCTGCACTCCACGCTGTTCGGCCCGGTCAAGTTCGCCTACCTGCCGCAGGTGCTGGACGCGGGGGAACTCACCGGCGGCAACGGCATGGTCGAGATGGGCACCTTCGTGGCGATCCTGCTGGGCCAGGTGGCCGGCGGATTGCTGGTGGCGCTGCCGGATGTGGGTCCCAGTACGGTGGCAATCGCCTGCGTGCTGCTGGCGCTGGTGGGGCGCGGCGTGGCGCAGGCCATCCCGCCGGCACCGGCGACCGACCCCGGCCTGGCCGTCAACTGGAATCCGGTGAGCGAGACCTGGCGCAACCTGCGCCTGGCGCACGGCAACACGGTGGTGTTCCGCTCCTTGCTGGGCATTTCGTGGATGTGGTTCTTCGGCGCCGTCTTCCTCAGCCAGTTCCCCAGCTTCGCCAAGGAGGTGCTGCACGGCAACGAGCAGGTGGCCTCGCTGCTGCTGGTGGTGTTCTCGGTGGGCATCGGCATCGGCTCACTGCTGTGCGAGACACTGAGCCGGCGCCACGTCGAGATCGGCCTGGTGCCGCTCGGCGCGATCGGCATGAGCGTGTTCGCGATCGACCTGTACTTTGCCTCGCGCGCCTTGCCGCCCAGCGCGGAGATGGGGCTTGGCGCCTTCGTCGGCATCGGCCGCCACTGGCGCGTGATGGCCGACCTGGGCCTGCTTTCGCTGTTCGCCGGGCTCTACAGCGTGCCGATGTACGCGCTGATCCAGCTGCGCAGTCCGCCGACGCACCGCGCGCGCATCATCGCCGCCAACAACATCCTCAATGCGCTGTTCATGATCGCCAGCGCGGTCATCGCCGGCCTGCTGCTGAAGGCCGATTTCAGCATCCCGCAGATCTTCCTCTTCACCGGCATCGCCAACGCGGTGGTGGCCGCCTACATCTTCCTGCTGGTGCCCGAATACCTGCTGCGCTTCGTGGCCTGGATGATGTCCAACGTGGTCTACCGCTACCGCCTGCGCGGCGAAGAGAACATTCCGAGCGAGGGTGCGGCGGTGCTGGTGTGCAACCACGTGAGCTTTGTCGATGCGGTGCTGCTGATGGCCGCCAGCCCGCGCCCGGTGCGCTTCCTGATGGACCACCGCATCTTCCGCGTGCCGCTGCTGGGCGCATTGTTCCGGCTGGCCAAGGCCATTCCCGTCGCGCCCCAGAAGGAAGACCCCGAAGCCTACGAGCGTGCCTTCGCGCAGGCCGCGCAGGTGCTGCGCGAGGGCGATCTGCTGGGCATCTTTCCGGAGGGCGCGATCACGCGCGATGGTGCCCTGGCGCCGTTCAAGGGCGGCGTGCGCAAGATCCTCGATGCGGCTGAGGCGCAGGGCCTGCAAGTCCGCGTCGTGCCCGCGGCATTAATCAACTTGTGGGGCTCTTTTTTCAGCCGGGTCGAGCTGCGCAGCGGTGAGAATGTGGCCATGGTTCGTCCTTTTCGTCGAGGGTTCTTCAGCCCCGTCGGCCTGCATGTGGGTGCGCCCCTGTCATCCGCCGAGGCCCAGCCCGCGCTGCTGCGCGAACGCGTCGACGCGCTCCTGAAAAGCTGAGCGCGTGACGAGCCTGCGGCGCGCCTTGCGCGAATCCCTGCGTGCCATTCCCGATGAAGCCTGGCACGCCTTCACCTGGCTCGGCGACAGCGGCCTGCTGTTGCCGCTGGCCGTGGTGATCGCGCTGTGGCTGTTCGCCTCGCGCCGCACCTGGCCCACCGCTCTGTTGTGGGTGCTGCTGTTCGGCACCGGCTCGCTGCTGGTGCTGGTGTCCAAGCTGGCCTTCATGGGTTGGGGCATCGGCAGCAACTATTTCAACTTCACCGGCTTCAGTGGCCATTCGGCGCTGGCGGCCAGCGTCTGGCCGGTGGCGCTGTGGCTGCTGGCCTCGCGTGCGCGCCACCGTGTGCGCATCGCGGCAGCTTGCGTCGGCTGGCTGCTGGCGCTGGGCATCGGCATCTCGCGGCTGGCGCTCGATGCGCATTCGGTCGCCGAGGTGGTGAGCGGGCTGGCCATCGGCATGGCCGTCAGCGGCGCCTTCCTGGCCTTGCAGCGGCGCCGTGGCCATCCCTCGTTGCGCGTCACGCTGGTGGCGGCCAGCCTGCTGATGCTGCTGGCCTTGCGCGATCCCGGCACGCCGGCACCGACACAGGATCTGCTCGAGCAGATCGCCGTCGCCTTGTCCGGCGCCGAGCGCCCGTACACCCGCGACGACATGCACGCGGGACGCTGACAAGGCAGGCGGTCGTCTGCACAAAACATGGAGGAACAGTCATGAGCAAGTCCTTGAGGTTGTCCGAGAAGTGGTTCCATCGCGGCCTGTGGCTGGTGGCGCTGGCCTTTGCCTGGTTCCTGATCGGGCTGGGCGGCACGCTGGTGGGCGACCTGCCGCAGGTCGAGCGCTCGCTCGAGCGCGAGACCTTCATCGACCAGGCGCTGGCCAAGCCGCTGCGCGACACCATCGAACAGGCCGGGCAGGTGCAGCAGGCGGCCGAACGCGAACTCGAGCAGGCCGAGCTGCGCCTCACCGGCGCCCAGCAGGCCAACCAGCAGGCGCGCGAGACCTTCGCCAACTGGCTGGCCACGCGCCGCGCCACGCAGCAGGGCGCGCAGGACGCGGAGCTGATCGAGCGCACCAAGGCGCTCGACCAGCTCAAGGACAAGGAAGCGGCGGCGCAGCAGGCGGTCGAGGCGCAACGCAAGATCCGGCTCGACGCGATGCAGCGCGAGCAAGGCGCCACCGAACAACTGGGCGCGCTCGAGCGCGACGCCGACGAGCAGCTGTACGCCGAGCAGCGCCGCGCCGAACTGCGCGTGTTCGGCTATCGGCTGGCGCTGACCTTGCCGCTGCTGGTGGTGGCCGGCTGGCTGTTCGCGAAGAAGCGCCGCAGCACCTGGTGGCCCTTCGTGTGGGGCTTCATCTTCTTCGCGCTGTTCGCCTTTTTCGTGGAGCTGGTGCCGTACCTGCCGAGCTATGGCGGCTACGTGCGCTACGCGGTGGGCATCGTCGTCACCGTGCTGGTGGGGCGCTACGTGATCCTGGCGCTGAACCGCTACCTGGCGCGCCAGAAGCTGGCCGAGCAGCAGCCCGACACGCTGCGCCGCCAGGAACTGAACTACGACACCGCACTGGCGCGCCTCGCCAAGAGCGTGTGCCCAGGCTGCGAACGGCCGGTGGACCTGAAGGACGGCACGATCGACTTCTGCCCGCATTGCGGCATCGGCCTGTTTGACCACTGCCGCGCGTGCGATACGCGCAAGAGCGCCTTCGCACGCTTCTGCCACGGCTGCGGCGCCGGTGCCAGCGTGCCGCCGCCCGAGGCGCCCGCCACGGCCACGCCGGCCGCCGCGCTGTAACCGCGTTGTTGCACGTTCGCGCGGCCGGACGACTTGCGCGGCCGCACCCGCGTGTTAGAACCTTGGCTGTTCGCGCGAGCCCCGCGTGACAGGTGCCCAGCACCCCACCTCACCCAACCTACCGGAGAGCACGCATGAGCATTTTTGGCAGCATCCTTTCGAAGATCTTCCCCTCGGCCCACGCCGCTGAAGTGGAGAAGACCACCGTCGCGCCAGCGCCGGGTGCGGTGCCCGCAGCACCCGCGGCACCGGCCGTGGCGGCGCCTCCGCCGGCGATCACGCTGGTCGATGTCGAGGCGCTGCTCGACGGTATGCCCGGCGCGAAGGCCCTCAACTGGCGCACCTCCATCGTCGACCTGATGAAGCTGCTGGGGCTGGACAGCAGCCTCGACGCACGCAAGCAACTGGCGCAGGAACTGAGCTATGGCGCCGACACCAGCGACAGCGCCAAGATGAACATCTGGCTGCACCGCCAGGTGATGACCAAGCTGGCGGCCAACGGCGGCAAGGTGCCGGCCGAGCTGCACGACTGACCGAGCGCGATGTCAAAAAAGCCCCGATGCCTTGCGGCCCGGGGCTTTTTTGCATGGGCACGCTTCAGATGCCGCGCGCGCGGTCGGCCTTGAACTTCGCGCGGAAGGCGCTGAACTGTCCGGCGTCGAGCGCTTCGCGCACCTCGCGCATCAGGTTCAGGTAGTAGTGCAGGTTGTGCACGGTGGTGAGCATCGGGCCGAGCATTTCGCCGCAGCGGTCGAGGTGGTGCAGGTAGGCGCGCGAGAAGCCGTCGCGCCCGCCGTCATTCCAGGCCACGCCGGCGACGCCGGCGCAGGCGTGGCAGGTGCAGCTCGGGTCGATCGGCTGCGGGTCGCTCTTGTGGCGGGCGTTGCGCATCTTCAGGTCGCCGTAGCGCGTGAACAGCGTGCCGTTGCGCGCGTTGCGGGTGGGCATCACGCAGTCGAACATGTCGACGCCGTCGGCCACGCCCTGCACCAGGTCTTCCGGCGTGCCCACGCCCATCAGGTAGCGCGGCTTGTGGGCCGGTAGCTTGTGCGGCGTGTGCGCCATGATGCGCAGCATCTCGTCCTTGGGCTCGCCCACGCTGACGCCGCCGATGGCGTAGCCGGGAAAGTCCAGCTCGACCAGTTGTGCCAGCGATTCCTCGCGCAGGTGCTCGAACATGCCGCCCTGCACGATGCCGAACAGCGCGTTGGGGTTCTGCAGCCGCGCAAACTCCGCCTGGCAGCGGCGCGCCCAGCGCAGGCTCAGTTCCATCGAACTGCGCGCGTCGCGTTCGCTGGTCGGCACGCCGCCGGTTTCGTAGGGCGTGCACTCGTCGAACTGCATCACGATGTCGCTGTTCAGGATGGTCTGGATCTGCATCGAGACCTCGGGCGTGAGGAACAGCTTGTCGCCGTTGACCGGCGAGGCGAACTTCACGCCTTCCTCGCTGATCTTGCGCATCGCGCCCAGGCTCCAGACCTGGAAGCCGCCCGAGTCGGTGAGGATCGGCTTGTCCCATTTCTCGAACTGGTGCAGGCCGCCGAAGCTGGCCATCACGTCGAGCCCGGGGCGCATCCACAGGTGGAAGGTGTTGCCCAGGATGATCTGCGCGCCCATCTCGTGCAGGCTGCGCGGCATCACGCCCTTGACGGTGCCGTAGGTGCCCACCGGCATGAAGATCGGGGTCTGCACCTCGCCGTGGTTGAGCGTGAGCGTGCCGCGGCGCGCGTGGCTGTCGAGGTCGGTGGCGAGGAGGTCGAAGTTCAGCATGGTGGTCAGGCCTGCGGGGTTGGGCGGGCCAGCAGCATGGCGTCGCCGTAACTGAAGAAGCGGTAGCGCGCGGCGATGGCGTGCGCGTAGAGCGCCATCACGTGCTCGTAGCCGGCGAAGGCCGAGATGAGCATCATCAAGGTGCTCTTGGGCAGGTGGAAGTTGGTCACCAGCAGGTCGACGTGCTGGAAGGCGAAGCCGGGGGTGATGAAGATCTGCGTGTCGCCGCTGACCTGGCCCGAGGCGGCCCACGATTCGAGGGTGCGCACGGTGGTGGTGCCCACCGCCACCACGCGGCCGCCGCGCGCCTTGCACTGCGCAATGGCGCGTTGCGTGGCGGGCGGCACGTCGTAGCGCTCGGCGTGCATGGTGTGCTCGGCGATGTTCTCGGTCTTGACCGGCTGGAAGGTGCCGGCGCCCACGTGCAGTGTGACGTTGGCGCGCTGGATGCCGCGCGCTTCCAGGTCGGCCAGCAGCGCATCGTCGAAGTGCAGTGCGGCCGTGGGCGCGGCCACCGCGCCGGGCACGCGCGCAAAGACGGTCTGGTAGCGCCGCTCGTCGTCATGCGAATCGGCGTGGGTGATGTAGGGCGGCAGCGGCACGTGGCCGCAGCGCGCCATCAGCGCGTAGGGGTCTTCCTGCGCGTCGCTTTCGAAGGCAAAGCGGAACAGGGCGCCGTCGGCCTGCGGCCAGCGGCCGAGCAGGGTGGCGCGAAAGCCACCCACCATGTTCAGCGTGGTGCCGACCGGCGGCTTCTTGCTGACCTTCATGTGGCAGACCACTTCCTGCCCCTGCAGCACGCGCTCGACCAGCAGTTCGAGCTTGCCGCCGGTCGGCTTCTCGCCGAACAGGCGCGCCTTCACCACCTGCGTGTCGTTGAAGACCAGCAGGTCGCCGTCGCGCAGCAGCGTCGGCAGGTCCTTGAAGATGCGGTCGGCCGGTGGGCCGGCGCGGCCGTCGAGCAGGCGCGAGGCGCTGCGTTCGGCGGCAGGGTGTTGCGCCACCAGGTCGGGCGGCAGGTCGAAATCGAAATCGGAGAGCGTGAAGCTGCGCATGTGCTTGAGGGCCGGACGGGCCCGTGCCAAGTGGCGTGGGGGATTGGACAGGGATCGGGGAAGCGTTGGCGCGAGGCCGGGCAGAATTGTCCCATGCCCGCCGCCGCCAAGTCACGCCCCAGCGCAAAGCCCGACCAGCCCACTGCGGCGGTCGCGCCGGCCGCACCGGCTGCCCCAGGCACGGGCTTGAGCGCGGTGCAGCGCGCGCTGCGCAAGCTGGGGCTGCAGCGCGACATCGACTTTGCCTTGTACCTGCCGCTGCGCTACGAAGACGAGACGCGCATCGTGCGGCTGGCTGACGTGCGTGACGGCGAGCCGGCGCAGATCGAGGCGGTGGTGATCGACTGCGAGGTCGCCTTCCGGCCGCGCCGCCAACTGGTCGCCACGGTCGACGACGGCAGCGACACCTGCCAGCTGCGCTTCTTCAATTTCTATCCGTCGCAACAGAAGCAACTGGCGGTCGGCGCCAAGGTGCGCGTGCGCGGCGAAGTGCGCGGCGGCTTTCTCGGGCGGCAGATGATGCACCCGACCGTCAAGGCCGCCGGCACGGCGCTGCCCGAGGCGCTGACGCCGGTCTACTCGACGGTGGCCGGGCTGGCGCAGCCGGTGCTGCGGCGCGAGGTGCGCTCCGGCCTGGCGCGCGCGCTGCTCGACGAGACCATTCCCGCGCCCTGCCTGCCGCCCGGCAGCTGGGACCTGCGGCGCGCGCTGAATTTCCTGCACTACCCGGCGCCGGACGTGGCCGTCGTCACGCTGGAGGACCATAGCCATCCGGCCTGGCAGCGCATCAAGGCCGAGGAACTGCTGGCGCAGCAACTGTCGCAAGCGCAGGCGCGCGGCGAGCGGGCGGCGCAGCGTGCGCCAGTGCTGCCGCCCGTGGCCGGCGATGCGTCGCTGCACGCGCAACTGCTGGCGGTGCTGCCTTTTGCGCTGACCGGCGCGCAGCGCCGCGTCGGCAGCGAGATCGAGCACGACCTGGCGCGCCGCGTGCCGATGCACCGCCTGCTGCAGGGTGATGTCGGCTCCGGCAAGACGGTGGTGGCGGCGCTGGCCGCGGCGCGCTGCATCGACGCCGGCTACCAGTGCGCGCTGATGGCGCCGACCGAGATCCTGGCCGCGCAGCACTTCGGCAAGCTGGTCGACTGGCTCGACCCGTTGCTGGCCGCGCGCGGCCAGCGCGTGGCCTGGCTCACCGGCAGCCAGAAGAAGAAGGAACGCGACGAGATGGCCGCCGCGGTGGAAAGCGGCGCAGCGGCGCTGGTGATCGGCACGCACGCCGTCATCTCCGAGAAGGTGCGCTTCAAGCGGCTGGCGCTGGCCATCATCGACGAGCAGCACCGCTTCGGCGTCGAGCAGCGGCTGGCGCTGCGCGGCAAGGCCGGCGATGACGCCGCCGGGCTGGAGCCGCACCTGCTGATGATGAGCGCCACGCCGATCCCGCGCACGCTGGCCATGAGCTACTACGCCGACCTGGACGTCTCGACGCTGGACGAACTGCCGCCGGGCCGCACGCCGGTGGTCACCAAGCTGGTGGCCGAGCACCGGCGCGACGAGGTGATCGAGCGCATCCAGTCGCAGCTGGCGCAGGGGCGGCAGGTGTACTGGGTGTGCCCGCTGATCGAGGAGAGCGAAGCGGTCGACCTGCGCAATGCCACCGCCACGCGCGACGAGCTGGCCGACACGTTGGGCAAGCAGGTCAAGGTGGGGCTGCTGCACTCGCGCATGCCCACCGCCGAGAAGCAGGCGGTGATGGCGGCTTTCACCGCCAACGAGATCCAGGTGCTGGTCAGCACCACGGTGATCGAAGTCGGCGTCGACGTGCCGAACGCCTCGCTGATGGTGATCGAGCACGCCGAGCGCTTCGGCCTGTCGCAGCTGCACCAGCTGCGCGGGCGCGTCGGCCGTGGTGCTGCGGCCTCGGCCTGCGTGCTGCTCTATGCGCCCAACGAGGGCGGGCGCGTGGGCGAAGCGGCGCGCCAGCGCCTGCGCGCCATGGCCGAGACCGCCGACGGCTTCGAGATCGCCCGGCGCGACCTGGAGATTCGCGGCCCCGGCGAATTCCTGGGCGCGCGCCAGTCGGGCGCGCCGCTGCTGCGCTTTGCCGACCTGGAGCGCGACGCGATGCTGCTCGATTGGGCGCGCGACGTGGCGCCGCGGATGCTGGCGCAGCACGCCGAACTGGCGCAGCGCCACGTCGACCGCTGGCTCGGCAGCAAGGCCGCTTACCTCAAGGCGTGATCAGGCCGCCGGGCGGCGCGTCAAGGCCAGCAGCAGGCCGAAGCCGACCATCATGCTGCCGCTGATCCGGTTGAACCAGCGCATCGCGCGGCTGCCGTCGGCCAGCCGGCGCATGCGCGCGCCCAGCTGCGCGTAGAGCGCGATGGCCACCACCTCGAACACCAGGAAGGTCAGGCCCAGCAGCAGGTAGCTCGTGGCGTAATGGCCCGGCACCACGAACTGCGGGAAGAAGGCCGTGAACACGAGGATGGCCTTGGGGTTGCCGGCGGCGACGGTGAACTCCTGCCGCGCCAGCGCGCGCATCGAGGGCGCTGCGGCGCCGGTCTGGGCCTGCTGCATCGAGGGCGCCGGGGCCCGCAGCAGCTTGATGCCGATCCACACCAGGTAGGCCGCCCCGATGTACTTGATCACGTCGAAAGCCATCTCCGAGGCGACCAGCACGGCGCCCATGCCCAGCCCCGCGACGGCGATCATGATCGCGAAGGCCACGATGCGGCCGCTGGCCGCCATGACCGCCGGCGCCACGCCGTGGCGGGCGCCGTTGCTGACGGACAGCAGGTTGTTGGGGCCGAACGCCATGTTGATGGCGAAGCAGGCGGGCAGGAACAACAGGTAGGCGGAGAGCGTCATGGCGCCTGCATTATCGGCGGCGCGCGCGCCTGACCCACGGGAATGCCTGGGCATCCAGCCTTGCGCATAATTGACGCAAGCTATGACTCTCACCGAACTCAAATACATCGTTGCAGTCGCCCGCGAGCGGCACTTCGGCAAGGCGGCGGAGGCCTGCTTCGTCTCGCAGCCCACCTTGTCGGTGGCGATCAAGAAGCTGGAAGAGGAGCTCGAAGTCAAGTTGTTCGAGCGCAGCGCCGGCGAAGTGACGGTCACGCCGCTGGGCGAGCAGATCGTGCAGCAGGCGCAAAGCGTGCTCGACCAGGCCGCCAGCATCAAGGAGATCGCCAAGCGCGGGAAAGACCCGCTGGCCGGCCCGCTGAAGCTGGGCGTGATCTACACCATCGGCCCCTATCTGCTGCCCGACCTGGTGCGCCAGAACATCACGCGCACGCCGCAGATGCCGCTGATGCTGCAGGAGAACTTCACCGTCAAGCTGCTCGAGATGCTGCGTGCCGGCGAGATCGACTGCGCCATCATGGCCGAGCCCTTTCCCGACACCGGCCTGGCCATCGCCGCCCTGTACGACGAACCCTTCGTCGCCGCCGTGCCGGTGAACCACGCGCTGGCGACGCGCGAATCGGTCAGCTCGGACGAACTGCGCGACGAGACCATGCTGCTGCTGGGCACCGGCCATTGCTTTCGCGACCACGTGCTGGAGGTGTGCCCCGAGTTCGCGCGTTTCTCCAGCAATGCCGAAGGCATCCGCAAGAGTTTCGAAGGCTCCTCGCTGGAGACCATCAAGCACATGGTGGCCTCCGGCATGGGCGTCACGCTGGTGCCGCGCCTGTCGGTGCCGGGCGATGCGCTCAAGCCGCGCGGCAAGCGGCGCGATACCGAGGCGATGGTGCGCTACCTGCCGATCCGCGATGCCGAAGGGCGCGAGCCACCGACGCGCCGCGTGGTGCTGGCGTGGCGGCGCAGCTTCACGCGCTACGAGGCCATCGCCGCGCTGCGCAATGCGGTCTACGCCTGCGAATTGCCGGGCGTGCAGCGCCTGTCGTGAGCCGGGGGCGGACGGCCTCGAACGCGGCGCCACGGCCGCTTGCGCCCTTGACGGACGCGATGGCCGCGCCCGTGGTGGCAAGATCGGGCCGTGCACATCGGCGCCATAGCCAGCGGCTGTTGCGGCGGTGCGCCGGCCCTTCTACAGTTGTCCAACTCCAACCAACCCCCTGAGGATTGCGCTACATGGCCAAAGCTAGCAAGAAAACCAAGTCGTCCATCGCCAGTTCGCCGCCTTCGTCGGCCGGCAAGGTGCCTGCCAAGGGCGGCACCCGCGTGGCGGAAGAGTCGGGCCGCGGCAATGCCCCGGTGATCAACATCGGCATCGACCGCAAGGACCGCGCAGCGATTGCCGAAGGCTTGAGCCGCGTGCTGGCCGACACCTACACGCTGTACCTGACGACGCACAACTTCCACTGGAACGTCACCGGTCCGCATTTCAACTCGCTGCATGCCATGTTCATGGGCCAGTACACCGAACTGTGGGGCGCCACCGACGTGCTGGCCGAGCGCATTCGCGCGCTGGGCCACTACGCGCCGGGTTCGTACGCCGAGTTCGGCAAGATCTCGACCGTGCCCGACGTGCCGCAGACGCCGCCCAAGGCGATGGAAATGGTGCGCATCCTGGTCAAGGGCCACGAAACCGTCTCGCGCATCGCGCGTGAATTCATCCCGGTGGCCGAAGAGGCCGGCGACGACCCGACCGCCGACATGCTGACCGCGCGCTGCACCGTGCACGACCAGACCGCGTGGATGCTGCGCTCGCTGCTGGAAGACTGAGCCCGTGACTCTGCAGCCGGGCGCCGGGGGCGCCCCGCAGCCGGCGCCCGCCCCGCGCGGGCGCTTGGCGCTCTATCTCGACCTGATCCGCTGGAACCGGCCCGCCGGCTGGCTGCTGCTGCTGTGGCCGTCGCTCGGCGCGCTGTGGTTCGCCACCGGCGGCTGGCCGGGCTGGCATCTGTCGGCGGTGTTCGTGCTGGGCACCATCCTCATGCGCAGCGCCGGTTGCTGCGTCAACGACGTGGCCGACCGCGAGTTCGATCGTCACGTCAAGCGCACCGCGCAGCGCCCGGTCACCAGCGGCGCGATCTCGGTGAAAGAGGCGCTGGCGCTGGGCGCGGTGCTGACCTTGCTGGCCTTCGCGCTGGTGCTGACGACCAACCGCGTCACCGTGCTGTGGTCCTTCGCGGCGCTGGCGGTGACCCTGGCCTATCCCTTCGCCAAGCGCTACGTGTCGATCCCGCAGGCCGTGCTGGGCATCGCCTTCAGCTTCGGCATTCCGATGGCCTACGCCGCCGTGCAGGCCCAGGTGCCGGCAATGGCCTGGTGGCTGCTGGCCGGCAACCTGTTCTGGGTGCTGGCCTACGACACCGAATACGCCATGGTCGACCGCGATGACGACCTGAAGATCGGCATGAAGACCTCGGCCATCACCTTCGGTCGCTACGACGTGGCGGCGGTGATGGCGAGCTACGCCATTTTCCTGATGATCTGGGCCTGGGCGGGTGCGCAGCATGGGCTGGGCCCGTTGTTCTACGCCGGCCTCGCCGGGGCGGCGGCGCAGGCCGTGTGGCACTGGCGCCTGATCCGCGAGCGCACGCGCGACGGCTGCTTCCAGGCCTTCCGCCTGAACCACTGGGTGGGCTTTGCCGTGTTCGCTGGCATCGTCGCCGACTACACCCTGCGCTGACCGCCATGCTGGAGCGGTTGCAGGAGAAGATCGGCCAGGAGAGCTTCTCCGAATGGCACTCGATCACGCAGGACATGGTCGAGCGTTACTCGGCCCTGTCGGGTGATGGTGAAGGCGAATGGATCCATCTCGATCCCGCGCGTGCGGCGCGCGAAGCGGACTACGGCGGCACCATCGTGCAGGGCTTCTTCCAGGTCTCGCACCTGATTCGCCTGACCGGCGAGGCCATGCGCAGCCTGCTGCCCTTTGATTCGAACCACGCCCTGAACTACGGCTTCGACCGGCTGCGCTTTGTGCGGCCGATGCCGGTGGGCGCGCGCTTTCGGGCGCGTGTGCGCATCATGGACGTCACGCCCAAGCCGGAGGGCAGCTTCCTGCTGAAAGAGGAAGTGCAGCTCCAGCTGGAAGACGGCACCGTCACGCTGGCGGCCGAGTGGCTGTTCTTCCTCGGACCGCGCGCATTGGCGCCCGTCTGAACGCCATCAGCCGCGGCCGAATTCCTCGCCCAGTTCGGCCGCGCGCTTCTGCGCGGCGCGGATCGCGGTCTTGAACTGCGCCTTCACGTCGGCCTGCTCCAGCGACGTGATGGCGGCGTAGGTGGTGCCGCCCTTGGACGTCACGCGCTCGCGCAGCACGGCCGGCGCCTCGCTGGAGCCGGCCGCCAGCGCCGAGGCGCCGGTGAAGGTGGCGACCGCCAGCCGGTGCGCCGTTTCGGCCGGCAGGCCCATCTCGCGGCCGGCCTCGGTCATGGCCTCGATGAAATAGAAGATGTAGGCCGGGCCCGAGCCCGACATCGCCGTCACGGCGTCCAGCGCCTCTTCGGTGTCGACCCACAGCAGTTCGCCGGTGGGCGCCAGCACCTGCAGCGCCAGTTGCCGTTGCTCTTCGCTCACGCCGTCGCGAGCGAAGAGCCCGGCCACGCCTTGCCCGATGAGCGCGGGCGTGTTGGGCATGGTGCGCACGATGCGCTCGGTGCCGAGCCAGCCGGCGATGCTGGCCGAGGGGATGCCGGCCGCCACGCTGATGTGCAGCGCTTCGCCGACGAAGGGGCGCGTGGCCGCGGCGGCGGCGGCAAAGGTCTGCGGCTTGACGGCCCAGACGAAGACGGCGCAGCGCGCCAGCGCGGCCGACGGCGCCGGCTGGGCCACGATGCCGAATTCGCTGGCCAGGCGGGCGCGCGCCGGCTCGAAGGGCTCGACCACCTCGAAGGCTGCGGGCGCCGCGCCCTGCCGGATCAGGCCGCCGATGATGGCGCTGGCCATGTTGCCGCCACCGATGAAGGCGAGCGGGGGCAGGGCGGGGGACGATGCAGCAGGGGAGGCAGAAGTCATGGTCGGGGTGCGCGCTGGGGCGACAATCGGGTCGGATCAGGGCTGGCATTGTCGCCGCTGGGCGCCCACCAGGCGGTGAATCGTGCAGGGCGCTTGACAGCCCCTCACCACCGTGCCACAATCTATGGCTTCGCTTGAAAAGGCGAGGCTTTCCGCCCATACGGGAGCGTTTCGAAGTGGTTTCGAGATGCCGACGACGGGCCCAAGACTGACCGAAGACGCCAGGCTCCTTGCTCTCTAGCGAGGTGGTGGTTGCGACGGTACAAGTTGGGAACTAACAGCAATGATCCAAACTGAATCCCGGCTCGAAGTGGCCGACAACACGGGCGCGAAATCCGTCCTGTGCATCAAGGTGCTTGGCGGCTCCAAGCGTCGCTACGCCAGCGTGGGCGATGTCATCAAGGTCAGCATCAAAGAAGCTGCACCCCGTGGCCGCGTCAAGAAGGGCGAAATCTACAGCGCTGTTGTGGTTCGCACCGCCAAGGGCATTCGTCGCGCCGACGGCTCCCTCGTCAAGTTCGACGGCAATGCCGCCGTTCTGCTCAATGCAAAGCTCGAGCCCATCGGCACGCGCATCTTTGGACCGGTCACGCGCGAACTGCGCACCGAGAAGTTCATGAAGATCGTGTCGCTGGCACCCGAAGTTCTCTAAGGACAACAACGCCATGAACAAGATTCGCAAAGGCGACCAGGTCATCGTGTTGGCCGGGCGCGACAAGGGCAAGCGCGGCACTGTGTCGCTGCGCAAGGATGACTCCCATCTGGTCATCGAAGGCATCAACCTCGTCAAGAAGCACACCAAGCCGAACCCCATGAAGGGTACGACCGGTGGCATCGTCGAGAAGTCCATGCCGATTCACCAATCCAACGTGGCGATCTTCAATGCCGCGACCGGCAAGGCCGATCGCGTGGGCATCAAGGTTGCGGACGGCAAGCGCGTGCGGGTCTTTAAGTCCAGCGGCGAAGAAATCAAGGTCGCCTAAGAGGTACCCACATGGCACGACTCCAACAACACTATCGCGAAAAGGTCGCCAAAGAGCTGACCGAGAAGTTCGGCTACACCTCGCCGATGCAGGTTCCGCGCCTCACCAAGATCACGCTCAACATGGGTGTGGGTGAAGCGGTTGCCGACAAGAAGGTTCTGGACAACGCTGTTGCCGACCTGACCAAGATCGCCGGCCAGAAGCCCGTGGTCACCAAGTCGAAGAAGGCCATCGCCGGTTTCAAGATCCGCGAAAACCAGCCGATCGGCTGCATGGTCACGCTGCGCGGCGTGCAGATGTATGAGTTCCTCGACCGTTTCGTCACCGTGGCCCTGCCGCGCGTGCGTGACTTCCGTGGTATCTCCGGCCGCGCCTTCGACGGTCGTGGCAACTACAACATCGGCGTCAAAGAGCAGATCATTTTCCCTGAGATCGAGTACGACAAGGTGGATGCCCTGCGCGGTCTGAATATCAGCATCACGACGACGGCCAAGAACGACGAAGAAGCCAAGGCGCTTCTCGCGGGCTTCCGTTTCCCGTTCAAGAACTGAGGCGAGCATGGCTAAAGCATCTTTGATCCAGCGCGAACTCAAGCGCGACAACCTGGTCGCCAAGTACGCTGCAAAGCACGCCGAACTGAAGGCGATTGCAAACGACTTCAAGAAGAGCGACGAAGAGCGCGCAGCTGCCCGCCTGGGCCTGCAAAAGCTCCCGCGCAACGCGAACCCGACCCGCCAGCGCAACCGTTGCGAAATCACCGGTCGCCCGCGTGGCACCTTCCGTCAATTCGGTCTGGCCCGCGCCAAGATCCGCGAACTGGCTTTCAACGGCGACATCCCCGGTGTCACCAAGGCCAGCTGGTAAGCCAGGCAGGAGCAAACAATATGAGCATGAGTGATCCCATTGCCGACCTGCTGACGCGTATCCGCAACGCGCAGATGGTGGCGAAGCCCACCGTGTCGATCCCGTCTTCCAAGGTGAAGGTCGCGATCGCACAGGTGCTGAAGGACGAGGGCTACATCGACGGCTTCCAGGTCAAGACCGAAGCCGGCAAGAGCGAACTCGAAATTACGCTGAAGTACTACGCTGGCCGTCCGGTCATCGAGCGCATCGAGCGCGTCAGCCGCCCCGGCCTGCGCGTCTACAAGGGCAGTACCGCCATTCCGCACGTGCAGAACGGCCTCGGCGTTGCCATCGTGACCACGCCCCAGGGCGTGATGACGGACCGCAAGGCCCGCGCCAACGGTGTTGGTGGCGAAGTCCTGTGCTACGTCGCCTAACCGAGACATCGAGGAGTAACTGAAATGTCCCGAGTAGGAAAAATGCCGATCGCCATCCCGCAAGGCGTGGATGTGTCGATCAAAGACGACCAGATCAGCGTCAAGGGTACGGGCGGCACGCTCGCCCTGACCCGCAACGCGCTGGTGACCGTTGCCGTCAAGGACGGCATCGTGAACGTGGCTCCGGCCAACGACTCGCGCGAAGCCAATGCCATGAGCGGCACGGTTCGCCAGCTGGTCAACAACATGGTGGTCGGTGTGACCAAGGGCTTCGAGAAGAAGCTCAGCCTGATCGGCGTCGGCTACAAGGCCGCTGCCCAGGGCGCCAAGCTCAACCTCGCGGTGGGCTACTCGCACCCGGTCAACATCGACATGCCGCAAGGCATCACCGTCGCCACCCCGACCCCGACCGAAGTCGTGATCAAGGGTGCCGACCGTCAACGCGTCGGCCAGGTGGCCGCCGAGATCCGCGCTGTTCGTCCGCCCGAGCCCTACAAGGGCAAGGGGATCCGTTATTCGGACGAGAAGATCGTGATCAAAGAGACCAAGAAGAAGTAAGGGGCAGCAAAATGATGTTGACCAAAAAAGCACAGCGTCTGCGCCGCTCGCGTCAGACCCGCATCCGCATTGCGACGCAAGGCGTGGCTCGCCTCACGGTGAACCGCACCAACCTGCACATCTACGCCACCGTCATCTCCGGCGACGGCGCCAAGGTGGTGGCCACTGCGTCCACCGCCGAAGCAGAAGTGCGTTCGTCGCTGGGTGCCTCGGGCAAGGGCGGCAACGTTGCCGCCGCCACGATGATCGGCAAGCGCATCGCTGAAAAGGCGAAGGCTGCCGGCATCGAGAAGGTTGCCTTCGATCGCGCTGGTTTCGCCTACCACGGCCGCGTCAAGGCGCTGGCTGATGCGGCGCGCGAAGCCGGTCTGCAGTTCTAAACGGCCGCTCAGTTCAGGAATTCAAAATGGCAAAGATTCAGGCAAGAACGCAGAACGAAGGCCCCGAAGACGGTCTGCGCGAGAAGATGATCGCGATCAACCGGGTCACCAAGGTGGTCAAGGGTGGTCGTATCCTCGGTTTCGCCGCACTCACCGTGGTCGGTGATGGCGACGGTCGCGTCGGCATGGGCAAGGGCAAGTCCAAGGAAGTGCCCGCTGCAGTGCAAAAGGCAATGGAAGAAGCCCGTCGCAACCTGATGAAGGTTTCGATCAAGAACGGCACGCTGCATCACCAGGTCACCGGTCACCATGGCGCCGCTTCGGTCGTCATGATCCCGGCTCCCAAGGGTACCGGCATCATCGCCGGCGGCCCGATGCGCGCCGTGTTCGAAGTGATGGGCATCACCGACATCGTGGCCAAGAGCCATGGTTCGTCCAATCCCTACAACATGGTCCGTGCCACGCTGGACGGCCTCAAGAACTCGACGACAGCTTCGCAAGTCGCCGCCAAGCGCGGTCTGACGGTCGAAGAGCTGTTCGCCTGAGACGGAGCATCGATATGACGACGCAACAACAAACCGTCAAGGTGCAGCTGGTTCGCAGCCCGATCGGCACCAAGGAATCGCATCGCGCCACCGTGCGTGGCCTGGGCCTGCGCAAGCTCAACTCCGTGTCGGAGCTGCAGGACACGCCCGCAGTGCGCGGCATGATCAACAAGATCAGTTATCTGGTCAAAGTGCTCTGACAAGAGCCGCTGAGAGAGACGATATGGAACTCAATGGCATCAAGCCGGCTGCCGGCGCCAAGCACGCCAAGCGCCGCGTCGGCCGCGGCATTGGCTCGGGCCTGGGCAAGACCGCAGGTCGCGGTCACAAGGGTCAGAAGTCGCGTTCGGGCGGCTTCCACAAGGTGGGCTTCGAAGGCGGTCAAATGCCGCTGCAGCGCCGCCTGCCCAAGCGCGGCTTCAAGTCGACCACGCTGAAGTACAACGCTGAAGTCACGCTGGGCGCCCTCGAAGCGCTGGGCCTGGCCGACGTCGACATGCTCGCCCTGAAGCAAGCCGGCCTGGTGGGCCAGCTGGCCAAGGTCGTGAAGGTCATCAAGTCGGGTGAACTGACCAAGGCTGTCAAGCTCAACGGTATCGGTGCAACGGCCGGCGCGAAAGCGGCGATCGAAGCAGCTGGCGGCTCGGTCGCCTGAACACTGGATTGAAGGTAGCTCTTCGTGGCAACTAACGCGGCAACGCTCGCAAAGACCGGCAAGTTCGGCGACCTCCGTCGCCGGCTCGTGTTCTTGCTGCTCGCTCTGGTGGTCTACCGTGTCGGTGCGCACATCCCTGTGCCCGGCATCAACCCGGACCAGCTGGCACAGCTGTTCCAGGGCCAGCAAGGCGGGATTCTGAGCCTGTTCAACATGTTCTCGGGTGGCGCCCTGTCGCGCTTCACGGTGTTCGCGTTGGGCATCATGCCGTACATCTCCGCGTCGATCATCATGCAGTTGATGACCTACGTGGTGCCGACCTTCGAGCAACTGAAGAAGGAAGGCGAGGCAGGGCGTCGCAAGATCACCCAGTACACGCGTTACGGCACGCTCGGCCTGGCCCTGTTCCAGTCCTTCAGCATCGCTGTCGCGCTGGAAGCGTCGGCTGGCCTGGTGATTTCTCCGGGCTTCGGCTTCCGCATCACGGCCATGGTCAGCCTCACCGCTGGCTCGATGTTCCTGATGTGGCTGGGCGAGCAGATCACCGAGCGTGGTCTGGGCAACGGCATCTCGATCCTGATTTTTGCAGGTATCGCGGCCGGCCTGCCCAACGCCATCGGCGGTTTGCTGGAGTTGGTGCGTACCGGTGCAATGAACGTGCTGGTGGCCTTGTTCATCGTCGCGGTGGTTGCCCTGGTGACCTACTTCGTGGTGTTCGTGGAACGCGGCCAGCGCAAGATCCTCGTGAACTATGCGCGGCGCCAGGTTGGCAACAAGGTCTACGGCGGTCAGTCGTCGCACCTGCCCCTGAAGCTGAACATGGCTGGCGTGATCCCGCCGATCTTCGCCTCGTCGATCATCCTACTGCCGGCCACGCTGGTGGGTTGGCTGAGCACGGGTGACAGCATGCGCTGGGTCAAGGACATTGCGAGCGCGTTGACGCCCGGACAGCCGATCTACGTACTGCTGTATACGGCAGCCATCGTGTTCTTCTGCTTCTTCTATACGGCGTTGGTGTTCAACAGCCGTGAGACGGCTGACAACCTGAAGAAGAGCGGCGCCTTCATCCCGGGCATCCGTCCGGGTGACCAGACGGCCCGCTATATCGACAAGATCCTGGTTCGCCTGACGTTGGCGGGCGCGGTGTACATCACCTTCGTCTGCCTGCTGCCGGAGTTCCTGATCCTGAAATACAACGTTCCCTTCTATTTCGGTGGAACGTCGCTGCTGATCATCGTGGTGGTCACCATGGACTTCATGGCCCAGGTGCAGAACTACATGATGTCCCAGCAGTATGAGTCGCTGCTCAAGAAGGCTAATTTCAAGACTTCCTGAGTCAGCGCAAGACAGTCAAGTTGACGCCTACGACTTTGATCCAGGCGCATTGTTTCGGGCGAGACGAATCGCCGGGTTGAAGAGAGTTTTAGGAGAATTCAAATGAGAGTTTCGGCTTCGGTCAAGACCATCTGCCGCAATTGCAAGATCATTCGCCGCAAGGGTGTGGTGCGTGTGATTTGCACCGACCCGCGCCACAAGCAGCGCCAGGGTTGATCAGAGAAATTTAGAGGACGCACATGGCACGTATTGCTGGCATCAACATTCCGCCGCACAAGCACGCTGAAATCGGTCTGACGGCCATCTTCGGCATTGGGCGCACCCGCGCACGCAAGATCTGCGAAGCATCGGGCATCGACTACGCGAAGAAGATCAAGGATCTGAGCGACGCCGATCTCGAGAAGATCCGCGACCAGATCGCGCTCTTCACGATCGAAGGTGATCTGCGCCGCGAAACCACGATGAACATCAAGCGCTTGATGGACATCGGCTGCTACCGCGGTTTCCGTCATCGCCGTGGCCTGCCCATGCGCGGTCAGCGCACGCGTACCAATGCCCGTACTCGCAAGGGTCCGCGCAAGGCAGCGCAGTCCCTGAAGAAATAAGGATAGAAGAGCATGGCCAAGTCTCCTGCAAATTCCGCAGCACAGCGCGTTCGCAAGAAGGTTCGCAAGAACGTTGCCGACGGCATCGCGCACGTGCACGCCTCGTTCAACAACACCATCATCACGATCACCGATCGCCAGGGCAACGCCCTGTCGTGGGCTTCGTCGGGTGGCCAGGGTTTCAAGGGCTCGCGCAAGTCGACGCCTTTCGCCGCCCAGGTCGCATCCGAAGTGGCTGGTCGCGCTGCGGTCGAACAAGGTATCAAGAACCTGGACGTCGAGATCAAGGGCCCCGGCCCGGGTCGCGAATCGTCGGTGCGCGCTCTGGCTGCGCTCGGCATCCGCATCAATTCGATCTCTGACGTGACGCCGGTGCCGCACAACGGCTGCCGTCCCCAGAAGCGTCGTCGCATCTAAGCGATCGGCGCAAAGCGCAGCCCGCTTCACGGCGGCTGCGCGTTTGTTTTTAGTCGGTTGGGGTCAGAGCTGAAGATCTGACCCGCAAGTTTTCACAAAGCCCACCGCCATCGGCACGCCGCTGATGGCTCCCGCAGACACCCTGCGGCAGATGACATAAAAGGACGCTCAAGTGGCACGCTATCTCGGCCCCAAGGCCAAACTCTCCCGCCGTGAAGGCACCGACCTGTTCCTCAAGAGCGCACGCCGCTCGATCCAGGACAAGGCCAAGTTCGACTCCAAGCCCGGCCAGCACGGCCGCACCTCGGGTCAGCGCACCTCCGACTTCGGCCTGCAACTGCGCGAGAAGCAGAAGGTCAAGCGCATGTACGGCGTGCTGGAAAAGCAATTCCGCCGCTACTTCGAGGAAGCCGACCGCCGCCGTGGCAACACCGGTGCCAACCTGCTGTTCCTGCTCGAATCGCGCCTGGACAACGTGGTGTTCCGCATGGGCTTCGGCTCGACCCGCGCTGAAGCACGCCAGCTGGTCTCGCACAAGGCCATCACGGTCAACGGCCAGGCCGTCAACATCCCGTCGTACCTGGTCAAGACCGGCGACGTGGTCGCCGTGCGCGAAAAGTCGAAGAAGCAGAACCGCATCGTCGAAGCGCTGCAACTGGCGCAGCAAGTCGGTATCCCGGCCTGGGTCGACGTGAACGCCGACAAGGCTGAAGGCACGTTCAAGAAGGTGCCTGATCGCGACGAATTCGGCGCTGACATCAACGAATCGTTGATCGTCGAACTCTACTCGCGTTAAACGGACGATCACGAGGCCGCTGCGCGGCCTCGTACTTGTATTTTTTGTTCCCGTTCCTGGGCAGCGCGCCGTTGTCCAGGTGCTTCACCAGCCTTACCGGTGTAACGAGCCGGGGGTATTGAGAGGAAGTCTGCATGCAAACAACCCTGCTGAAACCCAAGACCATCCAGGTCGAGCAAATCGCCGCCAACAAGGCCAAGGTGACGCTCGAGCCTTTCGAGCGCGGCTACGGCCACACGCTCGGCAATGCATTGCGCCGCGTGCTGCTGTCGTCCATGGTCGGCTACTCGGCCACGGAAGTGACCATTGCAGGCGTGCTGCACGAGTACTCGTCGATCGATGGCGTGCAGGAAGACGTCGTCAACATCCTGCTGAACCTCAAGGGCGTGGTGTTCAAGCTGCACAACCGCGACGAAGTCACGCTGAGCCTGCGCAAGGACGGCGAAGGCGCGGTGACGGCCTCCGACATCCAGACGCCGCACGACGTCGAGATCATCAACCCCGATCACGTGATCGCGCACCTGTCGCAAGGCGGCAAGCTCGACATGCAGATCAAGGTGGAAAAGGGTCGCGGCTACGTGCCCGGCACCATGCGCCGCTATGCGGACGAGCCGACCAAGTCGATCGGCCGCATCGTGCTCGACGCCTCGTTCTCGCCCGTCAAGCGCGTCAGCTACACGGTGGAAAGCGCCCGCGTCGAGCAGCGCACCGACCTGGACAAGCTGCTGGTCGAGATCGAGACCAACGGTGCCATCTCGGCCGAAGACGCCGTGCGCGCATCGGCTAAAATCCTGGTCGAACAACTCGCCGTGTTCGCGCAACTCGAAGGTGGCTCGCTGCCGGACTTCGACGCGCCGCCGCAGCGTACCGCCCAGCAATTCGACCCGATCCTGCTGCGCCCGGTCGATGAACTCGAACTCACGGTTCGCTCGGCGAACTGCCTGAAGGCCGAGAACATCTACTACATCGGTGACCTGATCCAGCGCACCGAGAACGAGTTGCTCAAGACCCCGAACCTGGGTCGCAAGTCGCTCAACGAAATCAAGGAAGTGCTCGCCTCGCGCGGCCTGACCTTGGGCATGAAGCTCGAAAGCTGGCCGCCGGCCGGCCTCGACAAGCGTTAATTGAAAGCAGGGCCGCCAACAGCTGGCGGCCCGTCGTTAGTAACTGGTGAACACGCAGTACCTGATCCGGCTGCGTGCATTGATAAAGAAAGGAAATCACCATGCGTCACGGACACGGACTCCGCAAACTCAACCGCACCAGCTCGCACCGCCTCGCGATGCTGCAGAACATGATGAACTCGCTCATCGAGCATGAAGTCATCAAGACCACGGTGCCCAAGGCCAAGGAACTGCGCCGCGTGATCGAACCCATGATCACCCTGGCCAAGAAGCCGACCGTTGCCAACCGCCGCCTCGCTTTCGATCGCCTGCGCGATCGCGACAGCGTGGTGAAGCTGTTCAATGAACTCGGCCCGCGTTTCCAGACCCGTCCGGGCGGCTACACGCGCATCCTGAAGATGGGTTTCCGCGTGGGCGACAACGCGCCGATGGCATTGGTCGAATTGGTCGATCGCCCTGAAGTTTCTGAAGAAACTTCCGCGCAAGACGCCGCAGAATAAGTTATAATTTACGCTTGCCGCGCGATGGAGCAGCCTGGTAGCTCGTTGGGCTCATAACCCAAAGGTCGCAAGTTCAAATCTTGCTCGCGCAACCAATTCAACGGACCCCTTTCGAGGGGTCCGTTTTGTTTTGTGCGTCGCTTTTTCAATGGCACCCCCACGTTGCGTTGTCGGGTGCCATGCCACGCGTGATGCGGTTTAAAGCTCGCGCAGCCTGAAGCGTTGCAGCTTGCCCGTTTCAGTGCGCGGCAGTGAGGTCACGAAGACGATCGCGCGCGGGTATTTGTACGGCGCGATGCTCGACTTCACGTGCTGCTGCAGTGTCTTGACCATCGCTTCGTCGCCCGCGTAGCCTTCGCGCAGCACGCAGAAGGCCTTCACGATCATGCCGCGCTCCTCGTCGGGCGCCCCGATGACGCCGCACTCGGCCACGCCCGGATGACGCAGCAGCGCATCCTCGACTTCAGGTCCGCCGACGTTGTAGCCGGCGGTGATGATCATGTCGTCGTCGCGCGCCTTGTAGAAGAAGTAGCCGTCGGCGTCCTGCATGAAGGCATCGCCCGGGTAGTTCCAGCCGTTCTTCACGTACTTGCGCTGGCGTTCGTCGGCCAGGTAGCGGCAACCGGTCGGCCCTTTCACCGCCAGCTTGCCGATGGTGCCGGGCGCGACCTCGCGGCCCTGGTCGTCGACCACGCGGGCCTGGTAGCCCGGCACCACCTTGCCGATGGCGCCGGGACGCACCTGCGCGCCGGCCGAGGAAATGAACACGTGGAACATCTCGGTGGCGCCGATGCCGTCGATCATTTCGATGCCGGTCGCGTCTTTCCAGAGTTGGCGCGTGGCGTCGGGCAAGCCTTCGCCGGCGCTCACGCTCTTGCGCAAGGTGGGCGTGCCGAGGGCCTTGGCGATCGGCGCCATCTGGCGGTAGAAGGTGGGCGCCGTGAAGCAGACCGTGGCGCCGATGGCGTTGATGGTCTTGACCATGCTCTCGGGCGAATAGGGTCCGTCGTTGAACCAGACCGAGGCGCCCGACCACATGGGGAAGAGCAGCAGGCCGCCCAGGCCGAAGGTGAAGGCCAGCGGCGGCGAGCCGATGACGATGTCCTCGGGCGCCAGTTGCAGCACGTGGCGCGGCCAGGCTTCGCAGGCGGCCAGCACGTCGCGATGGCTGTGCACCGGTGCCTTGGGCGTGCCGGTGGTGCCCGAGGTGAAGGCCATCAGCGCGATGTCGTCGGCGGCGGTGGCGCACGCGGCGGCATCGCCGCTGTGGCGCGCGGCCCGTGCTTCCAGCGCCGTCGGGTCGCCCTCGCTGTTGAAGCGCAGCACCTGGCGCAACGGGTTGCTCGGCAAGGCCTCGCCCGCTGCATTCAGGTCGTCCAGCAGGCGCGCATCGCACAGCGCGAGCGTCGGCTGCGCCTTCTCGAGAATGGCCTGCAGCTCGCGTGAACGCAGCAGCGGCATGGTCGCCAGCGCCACCATGCCGGCCTGCACGGCGGCCAGCCAGGCCAGCGCCATCGACACCGAGTTGCCGCCGCGCAGCAGCACGCGGTTGCCGGGCACGAGGCCGCAGTCCTCGACCATCACCTGGGCCATGCGAGCGATCTCGCGCCGCGCCTCGCGGAAACTCAAGGTGCGCGTCGGCGAGCGCAGGAACGCCCGCTCGGACCAGCCGTGGGCTTCAGCCCGGTTGAACAGGATGTCCACCAGATTGGCCTGGCCCGGGATCTGCATCTCCGGCAGGTCATAGCGCAATTCCGGCCATTCGCCGGGCGGCGGAAGGCGGTCGTGAACGAAGCGATCGATCTGGGCACTCATGCGCTCTCCGCGGAAGTCGAAGCCGGCGGCGACCCCTTCTGGAGCGAGCGCGCAGCCATGCAATTCAGGAATGAATGGTTTATACATGAAGTATTTTTAGTTGCCTATAGGCAACTGCGAGAACAGTTGGTTGACGATCACGTCGGGCCGGGACAAGAATTCAATCCATGCAAGCCCTCATACCCAAGATCGAATCGCGTCTTGCGGCATTGCCAGTTCCCATCGCCCTGGAATTGCCCGATGGTCGGCGCGTCGAAAAGCCCGGTTCTCGCATCACCCTTTCCTTCACCGAATGGTCGGCGCTGGCCAAGCTGGCGGCCAGCCAGATCGGCGCCATCGGCGAGGCCTACGTCGAAGGCAAGGTCCAGATCCAGGGCGCGATGCGCGACCTGACGGACGCCGCGGTGGGCCTGTTGCCGGGCAATCCGGCGGAGACCAACGTCCACTGGTGGGCCAACCTGGTGCGCACCGTCAAGTCGCGCAGCCACCACTCGCTCAGCAAGGATGCCGAGCAGATCCAGTTCCACTACGACGTCTCGGACGACTTCTACGCGCTGTGGCTCGACCCGCGCCGCGTGTACTCGTGCGCCTACTACCGCGACAGCACGATGGACGTGGCGGCCGCGCAGGAGGCCAAGCTCGACCACATCTGCCGCAAGCTCAAGCTGCACGCGGGCGAGCGCTACCTGGACATCGGCTCCGGCTGGGGCGCATTGCTCCTTTGGGCGGCCGAGCACTACGGCGTCGATGCGACCGGCATCACGCTGTCGAAGAACCAGCATGCCTACGTGCAACGGCTCATCGAAGAGCGTGGCCTGCAGGGCCGCGTGCGCGTGGAGCTGCGCGACTACCGCGAACTCGATGCGAACCAGCCCTTCGACAAGATCTCCTCGGTCGGCATGTTCGAGCACGTCGGGCGCGCCAACATGGGCGCTTATTTCCACAAGATCCACGACCTGCTCAAGCCCGGCGGCCTGGTGCTCAACCACGGCATCACCTCCGGCAGCCTCGACTACAAGCAGCTCGGCGCCGGCATGGGCGACTTCATCGAAAAGTACATCTTCCCGGGCGGCGAGTTGCTGCACGTGACGAACGTGCTGCGCGAAACGGCGGCGGCCGGCCTCGAGATGGTCGACACCGAGAACTTGCGCCCGCACTACGCGCGCACGCTGTGGGCCTGGTCGGATGCGCTCGAATCGCAATTGGGCAAGGCGCTCGAGGTGTTGCGCCAGACCAGCGCCCAGGCCGGGCAGGCCGAACGCGTGCTGCGCGCCTACCGCCTCTACCTGGCGGGCTCCGCCATGAGCTTCGAGCAGGGCTGGATTGCGCTGCACCAGATGCTGTCGACCAAGCCGGACGGCAGCATGGTCACCGGTGCGTTGCGCGGTGCCCAATCGGAGTACCCTTTTACCCGTAACTACATTTACGAGTAAACGATCCATGCTCTACCGATTCAAGTCCCAGGCCACCGAAGACGTGGTCATGCTGGAAGCCAACGCGCGCCAGCTGCTGGAGATCATGGGCAAGTCCTCCGCACCCAAGGGGATTGTCACGGTCGACCAGATTCCGGGCGCCATCGCGGCGCTGCAGGCGGCCATCAGCAGCGATGCCACGAGCAACCGCCACAACCATGACGCCTATGCCGCGGAGAACCACGCCGACGAGGCCGAGCGCCTGCATGTCGGCCTGCACCAGCGCGCCACGCCGCTGATCCACATGCTGCAGCGCGCCCACGACGCCGGCAAGGACGTCGTCTGGGGCGTTTGAGCCGCCGCTAGCGGCGGCTGCTGCAGCAACTCAGCGCGGCTGCGCTGCCCGCTCGAGCAGCCGACGCGCCGCGGCCTCGATCGCCGGCGCCTCGATGCGCGACTGCGCTTCCAGCACCGGCGCGTAGCCGACCGGAATGCGCGGGGCCCCGAGCCGCGCCACGCGGCAACCGGTGGCCTCGGCCGCACTGGCGGCAATCTCCGCGCCGAAGCCGGCCGCCTGCACCGCCTCGTGCACCACCAGCAATGCGCCGGTGCGCGCGCACGCGGCCAGCACCGTGTCGCGGTCCCACGGCCAGATCGTGCGCAGGTCGATCAGCTCCACGCCGATGCCGCTGGCGGCCAGCGCGTCGCAGGCAGTGGCGCAGGCCTGCAGTTGCCGGCCCCAGCTCACCAGCGTCAGGGCGTCGCCATGGCGCAGCGTCGCGGCCTTGCCCAGCGGCACCACCAGCGACTCGTCGACCGGGCCGCTGCTGCCCCACAGGCTCTTGTGCTCGATGTAGGCGACCGGGTCGCCGCAGGCCAGCGCCGCGCGCAGCAGGCTGTAGTTGTCCTGTGGCGTGCTCGGGCTCACGACCACCAGCCCCGGCAGGTGGGCAAACCAGGCTTCCAGCGATTGCGAATGCTGCGCCGCCGAGGCGTCCCAGATGCCGCCGGGCATGCGCGCCACCAGCGGCACGCGACCCTGGCCGCCGAACATGAAGCGGTTCTTCGCCGCCTGGTTCACCAGTTCGTCCATGCCGCACAGGGCGAAGTCGACCACGCGCATTTCCACCACCGGGCGCAGGCCGGCCAGCGCCATGCCGACGCCGGCGCCCATGATGGCCGCCTCGCTGATCGGCGTGTCGATCACCCGCTGCGCACCAAAGCGCTGCTGCAAGCCGGCGTACTGGCCGAAGATGCCGCCGCGCCCCACGTCCTCGCCCAGCACCACCACGGCCGGGTCGGCTTCCATCGCGCGCTGCACCGCCAGGGCGGCGGCCTGCGCGTAGGTCATCTGGGCCACCGTGGTGGTGGGGCGGGCCGCTGCGTCAGCGGAAGGGGTACTCAGATCCATTGACCGGCTCCTGTGGTCTGCACGTCGGCAAAGGCGTCCTGCGCGCTCGGCCAGGGCGCGGCATCGGCGGCGGCCAGCGCCGCCGCGACTTCGGCTTCTGCGTCGCGTTCGGCGGCGTCGAGCGCTTCGGCCGGCACGCCGCCGGCCACGCATTGCGCACGCGCCAAGGCAATCGGGTCGCTTTCCAGCGCGGCCGCATGGGCCTGCGGATCGCGGTAGGCGGCCGGGTCGACCGAGACATGGCCTTTCACGCGGTAGGTCAGCGCGTGCAGCAGGCGCGGGCCGTGGCCGGCGCGCACTTCATCGACCAGGCGGCGGGCGGCCGCGTGCACCGCCACTACGTCGTTGCCATCGACCTGCACGCTGGCGATGTCGAGGGCAGCGGCACGTGCCGAGGCGCCGTCGCCGGCGGTCATCGGCCCGCTCGCCGTGGTGGCGCTCCAGCGGTTGTCCTCGCACACGAACAGCACCGGCAGCGCGTACACGCGCGCCCAGTTGAGCGCTTCCAGGAAGGGCCCGCGGTTGATCGCGCCGTCGCCGAAGAAGCACACCGTGATGGCGTCGCCCGCCACGTTGTCGCCCGGCGTCGCCTTGCGGATCTTCTGCGCGTGCGCGGCACCGACGGCGATCGGCAGGCCGGCCGCCACCACGCCGTTGGCGCCCAGCATGCCGACCGAGAAGTCGGCGATGTGCATCGAGCCGCCCTTGCCGCCATTGAAGCCGGTGGCCTTGCCGAACAGCTCGCACATCATGCGCGTCAGGTCGGCGCCCTTGGCCAGCGTGTGGCCGTGGCCGCGGTGCGTGGACGTGAGGTAGTCGCTGGCGCGCAGGTGCGCGCAGACGCCGGCGGGCACGGCTTCCTGGCCGGTCGACAGGTGCAGCGGGCCGCGCACCTTGGCGCTGGCGCCGGCCTGCTGGCCGTAGGCGCTCACGCCGCCCTGGCTGGCGGCCTCGGCGGCATTTTCGAAGGCGCGGATGCGCACCATCATGCGGAAGAGCCCAAGCTGCTCCGCGGCGGATTGTCGGGGGGTCATGTCATCTCCAGCCCGCGGCAGCGGGCGCGGCAGCATGGTAGCGAGCGGGGCGCGATGGGCGCACCGGAATTACCCGCGCGCGTCGCGCCGTCGCCGGGTCCTGTTTCAAGGAGCCGTCACCTGGCCATGCCGACCAGGCGCATGGCCATCCGCATGCCGAACGCGACAACGCCGAGCGCGCTCACGCTGCAGGCCCAGATGAGGATCAGCCATCCGATGCGCCGCAAGGCCTCGGCGCGGCCGGCGTGACGGGACGCGCTGTCCATTCAGTGGTACCCCTCACCCACTTTGACTTTTCCGCGGAAGACGTAGTAGGCCCACGCCGAATAGCCCAGGATCATCGGAATGATCAGCAGCGCCCCGACCAGTGTGAAACCCAGGCTTTGGGAAGGGGCCGCGGCGTCCCAGATGGAAAGGGATGGCGGCACGATGTGGGGCCAGATGCTGATCACGAATCCCGTGTAGCCCAGGAAGATCAGAACCAGCGACCAGACGAAGGGGCCGGCGTGAGGGTCGTCGTCGAGCGTGCGCAGAATGCAGTGGGTGGCCGCCGCGACCAGGATGGGGACCGGCACGAAGAACCAGATGTTGGGCTGGCTGAACCAGCGCTGGGAGATGGCCGGGTTCGCCAGCGGCGTCCAGACCGAGGCCATCGCGATCGCCGCCAGCAAGGCCAAGGTGGCGGGCCTGGCGATGCGGACCATCTGCCGTTGCAGGTCACCCTCGGTCTTGAGCACGAGCCACGTGGAGCCCAGGAGCGCGTAGGCGATGACGACACCGCATCCCGTGAAGACAGAGAACGGCGTCAACCATTCCATGATCCCGTAGGCTGATCGGCCGTCGACGATCTCGACGCCATCGATGAACGCCCCGAGGATGGTGCCCTGGAAGAAGGCGGCGACGAAGGAGCCGAGCATGAAGGCCCTGTCCCAGAATGGCTTGTGCGTTTCGTCCGCCTTGAAGCGGAACTCGAAGGAGACCCCGCGCCAGATCAGCCCCAGCAGCATGAGGATGACGGGAACGTAGAAGGCGCTGAGCAAGATCGCATAGGCCTTGGGGAAGGCGGCCATGAGGGCGGCGCCGCCCAGCACCAGCCAGGTCTCGTTGCCATCCCAGACCGGCGCCACGCTGTTGACCATCGCGTCCCGGTGGCTGCGCTCCCTGACGAACGGAAACAGGATGCCGATCCCGAGGTCGAAGCCATCCGTGATGACGTACATCATGACGCCGAAGCCGATGATCAGCAGCCAGATCAGTGGAAGATCGATGCCCATGTCGCGGCTCCTTCGTCAGGCCTTGGCCGGTGGTGATTCAAGCGGGTCCAGGGCCGCGGAAAGCGGACGTGCGGGCCGTTGGTTCAGGGCATCGCCGTCGGGCGGGTTCTCGTGGGAATCCGGGCCTCGCGCGACGAGCTTGAGCAGGTAGCCGATGCCCGTTCCAAACACCGCGGCGTACACCACAAGGAGCACGATCAAGGTGACGCTCAGCGTCAGTGCGGCGTGGTTCGACACGGCATCCGCCGTGCGCATCAGGCCGTAGACGACCCATGGCTGGCGTCCGATCTCCGTGGTGTACCAGCCTGCGAGGAGCGCCACCAGCCCTGAAGGGCCCATGAGCAGGGCGAAGCGCCATAGCGCGCGCGACGCGTAGGCACGGCCGCGCCCATGCGCCCAGGCACTCCAGATCGCCAGCACGATCATCAATGTGCCCAGGCCCGCCATCACGCGGAACGTCCAGAAGACGACCGTCGCATTGGGACGGTCTTCCCGGGGGAACTCCTTCAACCCCGGGTACTGGCCATGCCATTGGTGGGTCAGGATCAGGCTGCTCAGATGGGGGATCTCGACCTTGTAGCGGGTGGTTTCGGCCGCCATGTCTGGCCAGCCGAACAGCACCAGCGGAACACCCTCTCCAGGCTTGTTCTGCCAGTGCCCCTCCATGGCGGCGATCTTCGCCGGCTGGTACTTGAGCGTGTTCAGGCCGTGCAGATCGCCAATGACGACCTGCAGGGGCGCCGTCAGGAGCAGCGACCACAGGGCCATCGAGAACATCTTCCGGACCTCGGGCCTGCTGTTGCCCTTGAGCAGATGCCAGGCGCCCGATGCGCCGACAAGCAGCGCGGTGGAGATGAACGCGGCCATCACCATGTGCGCGAGCCGATAGGGGAAGGAGGGGTTGAAGATGACCGCGATCCAGTTCACCGGCACCACGACGCCGTTGATCACCTCGTGTCCCTGCGGCGTTTGCATCCAGCTGTTGGAGGCCAGGATCCAGGTGGCGGACATCAGGGTTCCGATCGCGACCATCACCGTGGCGAAGAAGTGAAGGCGCGGGCCGACCTTGTTCCAACCGAACAGCATCACGCCCAGGAAGCCGGCTTCCAGGAAGAACGCCGTCAGGACTTCGTAGGTGAGAAGCGGGCCGGTGATGCTGCCCGCGAACTCGGAATACTGGCTCCAGTTGGTGCCGAACTGGTAGGCCATCACCAGCCCCGACACCACGCCCATCGCGAAGTTGACGGCGAAGATCTTGGACCAGAAGTGATAAAGGGTCTTGTAGACCACATCCCTTCTTCGCAGCCACAGCCCTTCGAGGATGGCGAGGTACGTCGCCAGGCCGATGGTGATGGCGGGGAAGATGATGTGGAACGTGATCGTGAATCCGAACTGGATTCGCGCCAGCTCGAGGGCGGTGAGGTTGAACATGGCTAGCCGGCGGCAAGCCGCGCAAGAGCGATCAGCGCGCCGATCAGGCCCAGGACCAGGACCAGGGCAATCACGAGGATCAGCGACAGGTTGTCGCCGTCCACACGCTGGTCGGCATCCGATCTGCACCCGCCCAATCCGATCGACGCCCATAGAACGGCTTGCAGTGATTTTCTGAAGTTGCGCATGTCCTGGTTCCTGCTCTTGTTGCGGGGTTGCGCTCAGCGCTGCATGGCCTGGCGCTGCGTCACCTCGGCGCCATCGTTGCCCCAACTGCCGCGCACGAAGGTGAGCACCGCGGCGATGTCCTCGTCCCCCAGCACCTGCCCGAAGGGCGGCATGCCGTGGGGACGCGGATTGCCCTCGGTGGCGGGTGGGTAGCCGCCGCGGCGCACCATCTGCACCAGGTTGGCGGGATTGGCGAGGTTGACCGCGCGGTTCCCCGCCAGCGCGGGGTAAGCGCCCGCGCTGCCTTCGCCCTGCGCGCCATGGCACCAGGCGCATTGCTGTGCGTAGACCTTCTCGCCACGTCGCATCAACGAATCGCTGCGCCGAGTGACGGCGGTGGCCGGTGCAGCCTGGGGCGGCTGCTGCGGCAGCGCCTGCAGGTAAGTTGCCATCGCGCGCAGGTCGGCATCGCGCAGGTGCTGCGTGCTTGCGTACACCACCTCGGCCATGGGCCCGGCCACGGTGGCGTGCGGCGCGGTGCCGGTCTTGAGCAGTGCGACCAGCTGCGCGGTGGACCCGCCGGCGACGCCAGCCTCGTCGGCCGTGTCCAGTGCCGGCGCGTACCAGCTCCCAGCGGGCAGCATGCCGCCGACAAGGCCGCGGGTCGCGTCGGTCGCGCCCAGCGCGTTGCGGCTGCCATGGCAGGCAATGCAGTGGCCCAGCCCGCCCACCAGGTAAGCACCACGGTTCCATTCGGCAGATTGCTGCGGCTGGGGCTCGAAGGCGGCAGGCCGGAAGAACAGTGCCCGCCACACGGCCACCGCCGCCTGCGTGTCGTACGGAAAGCGCAGGGTGTGCGTTCGGTTGGCCTGCGCCACGGGCGGCAGGGTGCGCAGCCAGGCGTAGAGCGCGTCCGAATCCTCGCGCGTGAGCTGCGTGAAGCTGGTGTACGGAAAGGCCGGGTACAGCAGCCGGCCGTCGCGTGAGCGGCCGTTGTGCATGGCGCGCCAGAAGTGATCGGCGTTCCACCGGCCGATGCCGGTATCGGGCTCGGGCGTGAGATTGCTCGCATAGATGGCGCCGAAGGGCGTCTCGATGCTGCGCCCGCCCGCGTAGGCGGCACCGCCGCGCGCCGTGTGGCAGCCGGCGCAATTGCCGGCAAGCGCGAGATAGCGCCCCCGCTCGATCTGGCCAGGGGTGGCGGCGAACGGCGGGGCGTTCTCGTCGATCCGGTCCTCGCCGCGCACGTTCAGCACCATCACCGCGCCCGCGAGCGCGGCCAGCAGCGCGACCGCACCCAGCAGCACGCGCACAAGCGGGCGGCGGGCGCTCACCGCTGCGCCTCCATCGGGCCGCAGGCCACGGGGAGCCCGCCTGGCAACGACGCCGCGGGCCTGGCGCCGGCCGGCACGGGCTGGGCCGCCAGCCAGCCGGCCACGGCCCGGATGTCCTCGCTGTCGAGCTTGCGGCCGACATCCGCCATGCAGTCGGGCGCCATGGCGTGCCGGTCGCCCGCCACCCAGGCGCCCAACTGCGACGCGATGTACAGGCGAGGCAGCCCCAGCAGGCTCGGGATGCCGGGCGTGACACCCGTCAGTGCCTGGCCATGGCATTGCACGCAGGCCCGGATGCCGCGCGCCGCGTCGCCGCTGAACACCAGGGCCTTGCCGCGCGTCAGTTGGGCTTCGGGCAGGTCCGAAACCGGTGGGTCCGGGTAGGGCAGTTCCAGGCCCGCGAAATAGTCAGCCATCTCGCGCAGGTAGGTGTCGGACAGGTTGGCCAGCAGGTAGCTCATGTCGGCCTGCTGCCGCAGCCCGTCGCGAAAGCTGCGCAACTGCGCGTAGAGGTAGCCGGAGGGCTTGCCGGCCAGGCGCGGGTAGTAGCCGGAGTTCGTGGCCAGCCCTTCGCGTCCGTGGCAGCTCGTGCAGGCGGCCACGCGGCGCTCCATGTCATCCGTCGGGCGCACAGCTTGGGCGCACACGGTGTGGGCCAGCAGCAGCAAGGGCAGCCACCAGCGCAGCGTGGAGGTCATCATCATGGCGAACCGATTCTGTAGAAAAAATCTACGAATAACCGGATCAGTTGGTCTTCGATCCAAGCGGAAACTGAGCCTTTCGCCGGCGCGGCCGGCCATGGCCGGCCCGCTGGCGACTCACATCACCGTGGCGTGCGGATGGGTCGGATGCGCCAGCGTGTCCGCGATCAGGCGCAAGGCCTGGTCGCATTCCTCGCGCGACATCGGCCCGCCCAGGCAGACGCGCACCGCGTCCGGTGGCATGCCATCGGTGGAGAAGGCCACGCTCGCCACCACGCCGACGTTCTGGGTCCGCAGGAAGGATGCGAACTCCACCATGCTCCATGCCGACGACAGCGGCAGCCAGAGGTGAAAGCAGTCGCTGGGGGCCGCCACGCCGTATTCGCCGAGGTGCTTCATCGCCAGCGCCTGCCTGGCATTCGATTCGTTGCGCACGGCCTGCAGCATCGCTTCAGCGGTGCCGTCCTCGATCCACAGCGTGGACAGCGCGTTGGTGATCGGCGAGGCCATCACGGTGGTGGCGCGCAAGGCGCCCGCCAGCCGTTGTGACTGCCGGGCGCTCGGCGAACGCACGTAGGCATTGCGCAGCCCGGCGCCCAGCGTCTTCGAGAAGCCCGTGATGTAGTAGGTCAGGTCGGGCGCCATCGTGGCGATCGCCGGCGGCACCTGGCGCGGCAACAGGCCGTAGGCGTCGTCCTCGATGATCGGGATCGCGAAGCGCAGCGCGATGTCGGCCAGCGCCTCGCGTCGCGCGCGCGAGATCGTGGCGGTGGTCGGGTTGTTGAGCGTCGGGTTGATGTAGAGCGCCTTCGGCTTGAGCGTCTTGCAGGCGTGCTCGAAGGTCTCGCCGATCGGTCCTTCTTCATCGGCCGCCAGTGCGTGCAACTGGATGCCGAACTGCGTGGCGATCGCCTTCACGCCAGGATAGGTCAAGGCCTCGACGCAGATCAGTTCGCCGGGCCGCGCGAGCTGCGAGAACAGCGCGGCGAGCACGCTGTGGATGCCGGGGCATACCAGCACTTCGTCGATGCGGCAGTCGGGCACGCGCGGACGCAGCCATTGCATCGCGGCCTGGCGGTCGCGCGGCAAGCCGCCGAAGTCCTGGTAGCGCAGCAGGTCGTACAGGTCGCCCTGGGCCATCACCCGCGCCGCGCTGTCCTTCATGCGCTCGAGCAGCGCGGGGTCGCGCGGCTCGGGCGGCAGGTTCATCGTCATCTCGGCGGTGCCGCCGCCGCGCAGCGGCACCGCCGGGCTGCTGCCGCGCACGAAGGTGCCGGTGCCGGCGCGCGAGTCGATCAGGCCGCGCTTGCGCGCTTCCGCGTAGCCGCGCGCCACCGTCGTGTAGTTCAGGCGCAGGTCGTTGGCCAGGTCGCGCAGGGTCGGCAGCTTGTCGCGCGCCGCCAGTCGGCCGGTGCGAATGTCCTCGGCAAGCAGGTCGGCCAGCAGCAGGTAGGCCGGCCGATCGCTCTGTTCGAGTCGCTTGTGCCAGCGCTGGGTGTTCTTGTCCATGGTGAGTTGATCGCATCCATTGATTGCATCGGTGGCCATCGATGAACGCATGAAGCATGCCCGGGCGCTGAACGGCAGATGCATGGATCGCGTGCATCAAGGGCCATTGATCGGGTGCATTGATTGCATGGCGGCCGCGCCATTTGAGTGCGAAAAGCGGGTCGCAGACGGCCTTTCGAGCCCGTGTCGCGGAGCCCGGAAGTTTTTTCAACGACGCCGGCCCACGCCCCTGCACGTTGATTGCAGCTTGATCGCATCGGGGCTCCTTGCAGGTGGCACATCGCATGCGAAGGAAAGGGGGCGCGCAACCCCATCCAATCCACTTTCCACCTGGAGTCATGCCATGCCCACCGTCACCAAACCCAAGAATGTTCCCGGCGACTTCCTCGTCGACTACGAAGAAAAGGTCTTCGAGGACGTGAAGGCCGAACCCGGCGAGAAGGCGCTGGTCACCTTCCACACCGTCGCCTTCGAGGGCTCGATCGGCTTCGTCAACCTGCTGCAGGCCACGCGGCTCAAGCGCAAGGGCTTCGACACGACGATCCTGCTGTACGGCCCCGGCGTCACGCTGGGTGTGCAGCGCGGCTTCCCGACGCTGGGCGACGAGGCTTTCCCGGGCCACCAGAACTTCAACAAGCAGATCGTCAAGTTCATGGAGGAAGGCGGCAAGGTCTACGCCTGCCGCTTCGCGCTGCAGGCGCTGTACGGCCATGGCGAAGGCGCGCTGATCGAGGGCATCAGGCCGATCAGCCCGCTCGACGTGCTGGACATCGTGCTGCTGCACCGCAAGGCCGGCGCCTTCATCCTCGACACCTGGACGCTGTGAGGCGCAAGCGGCCATGACTTCCCATCGCATCGTGCGGGCCGCCGCGGTCCAGATCGCGCCGGATTTCGAGGCGCCCGAGGGCACGCTCAAGCGCGTCTGCGAGGCCATCGACGAGGCCGCCGGCAAGGGCGCGCAGATCGTGGTCTTTCCCGAGACCTTCGTGCCCTACTACCCCTACTTCTCCTTCGTGCAGCCGCCGGTGCTGCAGGGGCCGGCCCACCTGCGGCTGATGGAGCGGGCGGTGGTGGTGCCCGGGCCGGTGACGCTGGCGGTGGCCGAGCGGGCCCGCTCGCGCGGTGTCGTGGTGGTGCTGGGTGTCAACGAGCGCGACCATGGCAGTCTCTACAACACGCAACTGGTGTTCGATGCCGACGGCACGCTGGTGCTCAAGCGCCGCAAGATCACGCCCACCTACCACGAGCGCATGGTCTGGGGCCAGGGCGATGGCGCCGGCCTCAAGGTGGTCCCCACGCAGGTCGGGCGTGTCGGTGCGCTGGCTTGCTGGGAGCACTACAACCCGTTGGCGCGTTACAGCCTGATGGCCCAGCACGAGGAGATCCACTGCGCGCAGTTTCCCGGCTCGCTGGTGGGCCCGATCTTCGCGGAGCAGATGGAGGTGACGATCCGCCATCACGCGCTGGAGTCCGGCTGCTTCGTCATCAACGCCACCGGCTGGTTGACCGATGCGCAGATCGGCGCCATCACGCCCGATGCGGCGCTGCAGAAGGCGCTGCGCGGCGGCTGCCACACCGCCATCGTCTCGCCCGAAGGCAAGCACCTGGCAGCGCCGCTGACCGAAGGCGAGGGCATGGTCGTTGCCGACCTCGACATGGCACTCATCGCCAAGCGCAAGCGAATGATGGATTCGGTCGGCCACTACGCGCGGCCCGAACTGCTGAGCCTGGCCATCAACGACCGTCCTGCCACTCCCACGCTGCAGATGCCGCCAGCGCAGGGCGTTCCCGCTTCCTTCACCCCCGATCCCCGGAGCCCGCACCATGAACACCACGGAAATTCCATCGAGCCGGCAACTGATGACCGAGTTGCAGTCCTTCGGGTTGCGGCTGCTTGACCCGACGGCCGGCGCATCGAGCCGTCGCGGCGGCGCGGGGCCGTCGGACCACAAGGCCGTCACCGTCGACGGCCACACGATCATGGTGCCGGTTCATACCTCCAGCGCCTGGTCCTCGCCCTTCACCGCCGAGGCGCCGAACACGCTGGGCGTGAGCCGCGTGATGCGCGGCAGCATCCCGATCGCGAACATCAGCTTTCCGAAGCAGCCGCGCTTCTACCGGATGCAGACCTTCGACGGCGTGCCCTATTCGCACATCGCGACCCTGCACGGCTCGGACGTGCTGGCGACCACCGTGCTGCAGACCTGCATCCGCTACGAGAGCCGGCGCAAGAGCTGCAAGTTCTGCGCGATCGGGCAGTCGCTGGCGGCCGGCCGCACCATTGCACGCAAGACGCCGGAACAGCTGGCCGAGGTGGCGCGTGCCGCCGTGCTGCTGGACGGCGTGAAGCACATGGTGATGACCACCGGCACGCCCAACGCCACCGACCGGGGCGCCGCGATCCTGTGTGAAAGCGCCTTCGCCATCAAGGCGGCGGTCGACATCCCGATCCAGGGCCAGTGCGAGCCGCCCGACGACGACCAGTGGTTCCACCGCATGCATGCGGCCGGCATCGACACGCTGGGCATGCACCTCGAAGTGGTGACGCCCGCGCTGCGCGAACGCATCATGCCCGGCAAGGCCGTGGTGCCGGTCTCGCGCTACCTGAGCGCCTTCGAGGCGGCGGTCGGCGTGTTCGGCCGCGGCCAGGTCAGCACCTACATCCTGGCCGGCCTGGGCGACAGCCGCGAGGCGATCCTGGAGATCTGCGATCACCTGCTGGCGCTGGGCGTCTATCCCTTCGTCGTGCCTTTCGTGCCGATCAGCGGCACGCCGCTGGAAGACCATCCCGCGCCGTCGCCCGAGTTCATGAAGTCGATCCTGCAGCCGCTCGGCCAGCGCGTCGCCGCGGCGAACCTGCGTTCGAGCGACATCAAGGCCGGCTGCGGAAAGTGCGGCGCCTGTTCGTCGCTGTCCGTCTACGAAACCTGAAGAAGAAGGAGCTGCTGCCATGAGTTGCATCGATGATGTCGTCGAGCCGGTGCGGGCCTACGCGCCGGTCGAGTTCCTGGTGCGTGAAGCGGCCCAGCAATGGGAGCGCGACGAGGCCTTTGCACTGCGGCGCGCGGTGTTCTGCATCGAGCAGGGCATCTTCGCGGGGGACGACCGCGATGCCATCGACGAGCGCTCGCAGCTGCTGGTCGCGATGTCCTGCATCGGCGGCATGCCGGACCAGGTGGTCGGCACCGTGCGCATCCACGCGCCGGAACCGGGGCTGTGGTGGGGCTCGCGGCTGGCGGTGCACCCGGCCTTTCGCAGCCAGGGGCACCTGGGGGCGACGCTGATCCGGCTGGCCGTCACGCGCGCCCATGCGCAAGGCTGCCGGATCTTCCTGGCGCATGTGCAGTCGCAGAACGTGCCGCTGTTCCACAAGCTGCACTGGCGCAGCCTGGCGGCGCTGTCCATCCACGGCCGGCCGCACACCCAGATGCAGGCGGACCTGGCCTTCTATCCACCCTGCCACGACGCCGCGAGCGGCTTCGTCTCGCGGGCGAGGAGCGTGGCATGAGCCTGGCCGCCATCGCACAGGCGCTGCGCGAGAGCCGCGGCTTTGCCCACAAGCGCGACATCAGCGCCGTGGTGGCCGCGCTGGGCGATGCGCTCCCGGGCGGCACGGCCGCACTGGCGCAGGCGGTGCCGGTCGGCGACGACTGCGCCGCCATCCCCGACGGGCAGGGCGGCTACCTGCTGTTCGCCATCGAGGGGCTGGTGGAGGACTTCATCGAACGCATGCCGCGCTTCGCCGGCTACTCGGGCGTGATGGTCAACGTCAGCGACATCTATGCGATGGGCGGCCGGCCGACGGCGGTGGTCGATGCGATCTGGAGCGCCGGCATGCAGCACGCCGACCAGATGCTGGCCGGCATGGCCGATGCGGCTGCCCGGTATGGCGTGCCGATCGTCGGCGGGCACAGCAACCAACGCAGCCTTCGGCCGCAGCTGGCGGTGGCGATCCTCGGGCGCGCGCGCAAGCTGCTGACCAGCTTCTCGGCGCGGCCCGGCGACGCGCTGGTGATGGCGGTGGACCTGCGGGGCGCCTACCACGATCCCTTTCCGTTCTGGGATGCGTCGAGTCCGGCGCCGGGCGCGCGCCTGCGGGGCGACCTGGAAGTGTTGCCCGCACTGGCCGAAGCCGGCCTGTGCGACGCGGCTAAGGACATCAGCATGGCCGGCGCGATCGGCACCGCGCTGATGCTGCTGGAGTGCTCGCAGGTGGGCGCCACCATCGACCTGGATGCGATCCCCCGGCCGGACGGTGCGCCGCTGCTGCGCTGGCTCAGTGCCTTTCCGAGCTTTGGTTTCATCCTCAGCGTGCGGCCGGGCCAGGTCGGCCAGGTGCTGACCCGCTTCGCGGCGCGCGACATCGCCTGCCGGGTGATCGGGGAGGTCGACGATTCGCGCACGCTCACCTTGCGGCAAGGCGGCGAGCGGGAGCTGCTGTGGGACCTGGGGCGCGACACCTTCATCCGCGAGGCTGCGCCTGCGCAGGTGCTGCATGCGTGAAGCCGACGCCCGGCCGCTGCGCATCGGCCTGCTGACCCATTCGGTGAATCCGCGCGGCGGCGTCGTCCACACGCTGGCGCTCGCGCAGGCGCTGCAGGCCGCCGGCCACGCGGTCACGGTGATGGCGCCCGCTGCAGCGGGGCAGCGCTTCTTTCGCCCGGTGCCTTGCGCCACGCACCTGGTGCCGGTGCCGGCCGTGCCGCGCGACATGGTCGAGATGGTGGGTTCGCGCATCGCGGCCTTTCGCGCGTCGATCGGCGAACTGCTGCAGCGCGAGCGCTTCGACGTGCTGCATGCGATGGACCCGATCGGCGCCAACGCCCTGGCAGACCTGCAGGCGGACGGGCGGATCGACGGCTTCGTGCGCACCGTGCACCACCTGGAGCCTTTCGCGGCCGCGCAGCTCATGCAGTGGCAGTCGCGCGGCTTTGGCAGCGCGCGGCAGGTCTTTTGCGTCAGCCGGCTCTGGCGCGAGCGCCTGCGGGCCGAGCACGGCGTCGAGGCGGCCGAGGTGAGCAACGGCATCGAGGGCGAACGCTTCAGCCCGGTGGCTGGCGCCGGCGATGCGGCGCTGGCGCAGCGTCTCGGGCTGCGCGTCGGCGCACCGATCGTGCTCGCGGTCGGGGGTGTCGAGGAGCGCAAGAACACGTTGCGGCTGCTCGAGGCCTTCGCCCGGTTGCGGGCGCAGATGCCCACCGCGCAACTGGCCATCGCCGGCGGCGCCAGCCTGCTCGACCATGCGCCATACCAGCGCGACTTCGCTGCGCTGGCGCAGGCGAGCGGCCTTGCCATCGGACCCGGCCATCCGGTCGTGCTGACCGGCGCGCTGGCCGATGCCGACATCCCTTCGCTGTACCGGTTGGCCGACGTGGTGGCGATGCCTTCGCTCAACGAGGGCTTCGGCCTGGTCGTGCTGGAAGCCCTGGCCAGCGGTGCGCCGGTCGTGGTCTCCCGCATCGCGCCGTTCACGGAGCATCTGGCGGAGGACGACGTGCACTGGGCCGATCCCCTGGACGCCGGTTCGATCTGCGACGCCCTGCGGTCGGCCATGGCCCGGCGCGATGCGGCGCGCATCGCGGCATCGGCGGCCCGCCTTTGCGCACGGTTCAGCTGGACGGCGAGCGCCCGGCGCCACGTCCAGCTCTACCGCGCAGGACTTCGCGCCGCCGCCACCTGAGGAGCCCCCATGCCCGTCATGCATTTCCAGGTCCGCTGGCCGGACCAGAGCGAAACCCGCTGCTATTCCCCTTCGCTGGTCGTGCAGGACTTCTTCACGCCCGGCAAGGCCTATGCGCTGGCCGATTTCCTGGCGCGCGCCCGCGAGGCGCTGGGCATCGCATCCGAGCGCGTGCGCGCCCGGTACGGGTTCGCCTGCTCGCAGGCGATGGACCAGCTCTCGGAGATCGAGCAGATCGCCAGCCGCTTCGAAGCCAAGCCCGATGCGCAGGTCGTGATCCTGCGCTTCGACTGAAGACCCACCCCATCGTCCAGAGAGATTCACACCATGAGCACCCGACCCACCCACTACAGCGTCGTCATCGTCGGCGGCGGCCAGGCCGGCCTGTCGCTGAGCCATTGCCTGCAGCAGCGCGGCATCGACCACCTGGTGATCGAGAAGCGCACGCTGGTCCACAGCTGGCGCACCCAGCGCTGGGATTCCTTCTGCCTGGTCACGCCCAACTGGCAATGCCAGCTGCCCGGCTGGCCCTATATTGGCGATGATCCGCATGGCTTCATGGTGAAGGACGAGATCAACACCTGGCTGGCGGGCTTCGTGGAACAGGTGCAGGCACCGGCGATCGAGGGGGTCACCGTGGAGAAGATCTCGCGTGCCGGCGAGGCCGAGCACTACACCGTCGACACCAGCGCAGGGACCTACACCGCAGGCCAGGTCGTCGTGGCGTCGGGCGGCTATCACAAGCCCGTGGTTCCGCGCATGGCCGAGCGGCTGCCGGCCGGCATCGCGCAATACCACTCGGCCCAGTACCGCAACCCGCAACAGCTGCCCGAAGGCGCGGTGCTGGTCGTGGGCTGCGGCCAGTCCGGCGCCCAGATTGCCGAAGACCTGCACCTGGCCGGCCGCAAGGTCTACCTGGCGACGGGCAATGCCCCGCGCTGCGCGCGCTTCTACCGCGGCAAGGACGTGGTCGACTGGCTCGCCGACATGAACTACTACGACATGCCCGTCACCTCGCACCCGCTGCGCGAAGGTGTGCGCGACAACACCAACCACTACGTCACCGGGCGCGACGGCGGCCGCGACATCGACCTGCGCCGCTTCGCCGCCGAGGGCATGGAGCTGTTCGGCCTGATGACGGGCCTGGAAGGCGACACGCTGCAGTTCCAGCCCAACCTGCGCGCGCACCTGGACCACGCGGACCAGATCTACAACGGCATCAACGCTTCCATCGACAAGTTCATCGAAGCCAACGGCATCGATGCACCGCCGGGCGGTGCCTACCAGCCGGTGTGGCAGCCGCAGGAGGAGCGCAGCACGCTGAGCCTGCGCGCTTCGGGCATCACGAGCGTGGTGTGGTGCATCGGCTTCCTGCCCGACTTCGCCTGGATCGACGCGCCGGTCTTCAATGGCCGCGGCGATCCGGTGCACCTGCGCGGCGTGACCCAGGCGCCCGGGCTCTACTTCCTCGGGCTTCCCTGGCTGCACACCTGGGGCTCCGGGCGCTTTTCAGGCGTGGCGCGCGATGCGCAGTTCCTGGCAGAACGGATCGACGAACTGCGTGGCGGCCTGAAACAACACGGCGCACCCGCCGTTGGCAGCGCGCAGACCACGCGCTAGGGCGCTCATCCCATGGCGCTGGCCATGTCGCCGAGGGTGCGCAGAGCATGGTCGATGCGGGCATCGCCGGGGTGGCCGACATTCAGGCGCATGTGGTTCACGAAGCGCCTGTCCGCCGAAAACAACACGCCCGGTGCGGTGCTGATGCCCTGCGCCATCGCGCGGTGGTGGAGTTCCAGCGCGTCGACACTGGCCGGCAGCTCCAGCCAGAGGAAGTAGCCGCCGGCCGGCTGCGTGACGCGGGTGCCGCGCGGAAAGTGCCGCTCGATCAGGCGCCGGGCACGCTGACGCTCGGCGCCCAGCGCGGCGCGGAGCTGGCGCAGGTGGCGGTCGTAGGTCCCCTGGGCCAGGTATTCCGCGATGGCGCGCTGCGGCGGAATGGAGGTGGCCAGCGAGGTCATCATCTTCAGGCGCAGCACGTCCTGCGCATGGCGCCCCGCGGCCGCCCAGCCGACCCGGTAGCCAGGCGCCAGGCATTTGGAGAAGGACGCGCAGTGCAGCACGCCGCCGGCCTGGTCGAAGGACTTGGCCGGTGGCGGGCGCCGGACGTCCGCATACAGTTCGCCGTACACGTCGTCCTCGATCAGCGGGACGCGGTGCCGCGCCAGGAGCTCGACCAGCGCACGCTTGCGGGCCGCCGGCATCAGTGCGCCTAGCGGATTCTGGAAGCTGGGCATGAACCAGCATGCGGCGACCTTGGTCTGGTCCAGCAGCCTGGCCAGGTCCTCGATGTCCACGCCTTCGTGCGGATCGGTCGCGACCTCGACGGCGCGCAGGTTCAGGCGTTCCAGTGCATGCAGCGCGGCGTAGAAGGTGGGCGACTCCACCACGACGATGTCGCCCGGCTTCGTCACCGCCTGCAGGCACAGGTTGAGGGCTTCCATGGCGCCGTTGGTAATCACCAGTTCATCGGCCGTCAGCCGCACGCCCTGCAGGGCATAGCGCCGGCGCAGTGCCTGGCGCAGGCCATCGTCGCCGACCGTGAGGGAGGTCGTGATCTGCGCGGGCCGGATGCGGCGCATGGCGCGGGCACCCGCGCGCGCGAGTTCTTCCAGGGGAAACAGATGCGGCGCGGGAAAGGCCGAGCCGAGCGGCACGACCTCGGCCTGCTGCGTGGACTCCAGCAGCTCGAAGGCGAGGGCGCTGACCGCCACCGGCGTGGCCTCGGCCCGGGGGACGGCCGGCTGCGGCACGGCCCGTACCGGCCGGCGAGGCGCGCGCACGTAGTAGCCCGAGCGCGGGCGCGCCTCGATCTCGCCGCGCGCCTCGAGCAGGCCGTAGGCCTGGAAGACGGTGGACGGGCTGACCCCCCGGCGCTCGCAGGTCTGCCGCACCGAAGGCAGCCGGTCGCCGGGCCGCAGCAGGCCCTCGCGCATGGCCCGGATCATGTCGTCTGCGAGCTGCTCGTAGCGCGTGGGGGTGCCATCGGTCATCTGATATGCAGACAATGAAGCAAATCTGCATCTTACATATCAGAATGCGCCTGCGCATCATGGCGCCATGTCGAGTACTCAGAAGAACGAGCGTTCGCCGAGCGAAGGCGTCCTGCGCCGGGAGGTCGTGGCGGCCGGCTTGGCGAGCCTGCGCAGCGTCGTGGAAACGGGCGTGCTCGGCTGTGCGGTGCCCAGAGAAATGGGAGGGCAGGGCGGAACGCTTGACCAACTGGCGCGCGAAGCCCGGGGCGTGGCCGAGCGAAGCCAGGCCGCGGCATGGGTTCTGTGGGCCCAGCGCATGGCCATCGAGGCGCTGGTCCACAGCCCCAACGTCGGCGTGTCGGAACACCTCCTGCCCTTGCTGCTCAGCGGCGAGTTGGCCGGCGCGCTCCCCCTGGGCCTGGATGCACGGCCGCTGGTGGCCGAGGAGCAGGGCAGCGCCTTCAGGCTGTATGGCGTGCTGGACCACGTCCCCAACCTGCAGTGGATCGGCTTTTCGTTGCTGTGTCCCATCCGCCAGCACGGCCGACCCGTGGAGTGGGTGGTGCTGCGCAGCGAGGAGGATGGCCTGCGCGTCGGCATCGACCGGGAAGGCGTGCAGTGGTATGGCAGCCGCACCGCCTCCGTCACGGTGGATGGAACATTCTTCCGGATGGATGAATGGCTGGGCGACGAGGATCTGCTGGCGAAGATGACGCCGGTGATGAATGCGTTGAGACCCGGCTAGATCTTGAACGCCGCGCGGCTGGCCGGCTGCACGATGTCGATGTACTCGGGGTGCTTGCGGATGTAGCCGGCGATGAACTGGCACACCGGAATGACCTGCAGGCCGCGTTCGCGCGCGGCGTCCAGCACGTGCCGCGCAATCGCCGAGCCGATGCCCTTGCCCTCGAAGGCCGGCAGCACCTCGGTGTGCGTGAACATGATGGCGCCGCTCAGCAGGTTGTATTCGGCGTAGGCCGCCAGTTCGCCTTTCACGCTGGCCTCGAAACGGTGGGCCTCGGTGTGGTCGACCAGGGCGATGTCGGCGGCGGCGATCTTCGGTTCAGGCATTGGCATCTTCTCCAGCATGTTGTTCGGGCACGGCGTCGGCCTGGGTCAGGCCACGCTCTTCGTCGTTGTCGGAAACCTCGTTGGCCCAGCGCAAGGCGCGTGCCACCACCGGCGGGCCGATGGTCTCGAACACCGCCACCGCGGCCAGCACGATCGAGGCGACTTCCAGCCCGACGATCGGAAACTGGCTCATGGTGGTGTTGGCCAGGCCGATCGCCATGCCGGCCATCGGCAGCAGCGTCAGGCCCACATTGTTGCGCGCCGGCGCGGGCCAGCGCACCGCCAGGCCGGTAGCCCACACGCCCAGCAGCTTGGCCAATGCCCGCGCCAGCACGAACAGCCCGGCCGCCGCGGCAAAGGCGACCATCTCGCGCAGGTGCAGGTTGGCGCCCGAATAGACGAACAGGGCGATGAAGAACAGCTCGAAGGCCGGGCCCCAGGCCATGTTGGCGATCAGGTCGCGCCGCTCCAGGCTGCGCACGACCACGCCCAGCACCAGCGGCGCGAACAGCGCCGACAGGCCGAAGGTCTGCGACAGGCCCAGCGTGAGCGCCACCGCGCCCATCACCAGCGCCAGGCTGTATTGCGAGGCGCGCTTGGTCAAGCGGGCGATGTAGTGCAGGCCGTAGCCGGCCAGCACGCCCAGCAGGGCGGAGCCGAACAGTTCGTAGAGCGGCGCGCCGATCACGGTCGAGGTCGGCGCGGCGGCGGTGCCGTAAAGCATCGGCATCAGCGCGGCGAAAGCCAGGAAGGCGATCACGTTGTTCAGCGCCACCAGCGCCTGCGCGCGCTGCATCACCGGGCCATCGGCGTTGAGTTCGTGCGCCACGTGCAGCAGCACCGCGGGCGACGAGGAAATGGCGATCGCCGCCACCACCGCGGCCGGCAGGTGCGCCAGGCCCCACCACGACAGCGCGCAGAACACCGCGGCGAAGGTCAGCGCAGATTCCACGAGCGAGACCAGCAGCAACTGCTTGTCGCGCACCAGCAGGCGCAGGTCGAGCGACAGGCCGAGCCGGTACAGGATCAGCGCCAGCGCGATGTCGACCACGATGCGCGCCTGCGCCAGCGCTTGGTAGTCGAGCACGCCCAGCACGTTGGGGCCGAGCACCAGGCCGACCAGCATGAAGCCGGTGATGGACGGAATCCAGCTCACGCGATGCGCGACGAAGCCGCCGATGGCGCCGCAGAACAGCAGCAGGCCGAAGATCGTCAGCGAATTGAGATGCGGGGGCCAGACGGGAAGAAATTCCATGGTGGTCCGTGGGAAGGGCAAAAGGAAACGCGGCGGCCGCATGCCGCCGCCAGCGAGCGTCGCTCGGGAAAGGCGCCGCGCTTCAGTCGGCCGCTGGCGATACTAGCTGCACCAGCACCTGCAGCGCGTAGGTCAGGGTTGCCTGGCGCACGGCCGCACGGTCGCCCGTGAACACGCGGCGCTCGGTGCGCAGCTGGCCGTCGACCTGCCAGCCGAACCACACCGTGCCGACCGGCTTGTCCGGGCTGCCGCCGGACGGCCCGGCGATGCCGCTCACCGCCACCGCCACCTGCGCATGAGAGCGCGCCACGGCGTTGGCCGCCATGGCCGCCACCACCGCGTCGCTGACGGCGCCGTGCACCGCGATCAGGCCGGGCTCGACGCCCAGCATCTCGCTCTTGGCATTGTTGGAGTAGGTGACGAAGCCGCGCTCGAACCAGTCGCTCGAGCCGGCCAGGTCGGTGCAGGCGGCGGCGATCATGCCGCCGGTGCAGCTTTCGGCGGTGGCCAGCATCCATTGGCGCTGGCGCAGCCGCTGCGCGAGTTGCGCCACCAGTTCGTCCACAGCGGCAGTTGTCGTCGTCATGTTCATCCCATCCACCATCGTTGCCACAGCGCGATCACCAGCAGCGTGCAGAAGGCCGCCACCAGGTCGTCGAACAGGATGCCGAAGCCGGCGGCGGCCCAGCGCCCGCGGTCGGTGGCGGCGCATTCGTGCTGGACCAGCCGGTCGGCCCAGCCCACCGGGCCGGGCTTGGCGGCATCGAAGTAGCGAAACAGCACGAAGGCCAAACATTGGCCCAGCAGCCCGACCGGCATCACCAGCCACAGCACCAGCCAGAAGGCCAGCACTTCGTCCCAGACGATGCTGCCGGGATCGGCCACGCCCATGTCGCGCGCGGTCACCGAGCAGGCCCACCAGCCGATCGGCAGCGAAGCCAGGATCAGCCAGCCCATGGCCGCCGGCGACAGCCATTGCTGCAGCACCAGGAAGGCGATCCACGCCCACAGCGTGCCGACCGTGCCCGGCGCGACACGCGACAGGCCCGAGCCGGCGCCCAGCGCAATGATGTGCGCCGGGTGCGCGAGCATGAAGCGCGCAGTGGGCCGCGCGCGGGGCGGCGCGGCGGTGCGGGCGGCGGAAGAATCGGAGGACATGGGCGATCAGGTCTGCTGCGGCGAGCCGATGCGCCCTGCGGGGGCCGGAGCGCGGCAGCAAAGCATCGATGGTAGCGGGCGGAAAGGGTCCGAAAGGGTCGGAAGGGGCGGAAGGGGCGCGGCGCCCGCTCACGCCGCGCCGAAGTGGTCGAAGCTGGCCAGTGCCATCTCGAGCGGCGCGCCGGCCGCGTCGACCAGGCGGATGCCCGGTTGCGCTTCGGTGCTGCCGATGCGGTGGACAGCGACGCCGGCCTGCGCGCCCGCCTTCAGCACCTGCTCGCGCAGCGCCGGTGCGGCGGTGAAGGCGAGTTCGTAGTCGTCGCCGCCGGCCAGGGCGCAGGCGCGCAAGGCGGCGGCGTCGAGCCCGGCCTGCGCGAAGTCGGGGTGCGCGGCCATGGCCACGCACGCCGCCGCGGCGTCGGCGTCGATGCGTGCGCCCAGCCCGCTGGCCTGGAGCACATGGCCCAGGTCGCCGAGCAGGCCGTCGCTCAGGTCCACCGCCGCGCTGGCGATGCCGCGCAGCGCCAGCCCCAGCGCCACGCGCGGCGTCGGCATTTCCATGCGCGCGCGTGCCAGCTCGAACAGCGCGGTCGGCAGCGAGCGCTGGCCGCGGAAGGCGTCGAGCGCCAGCCGGGCGTCGCCCAGCGTGCCGCTGACCCAGACGTCGTCGCCGGCGCGAGCGCCCGAGCGCAGCAGCGCGGCGCCGGCCGGCACCTCGCCGAACACCGTGATGCAGATGTTCAGCGGGCCGCGCGTGGTGTCGCCGCCCACCAGTTCGCAGCCGTGCGCTTCGGCCAGCGCGAACAGGCCGCGCGAGAAGCCGGCCAGCCATGGCGGCTCGGCCGAGGGCAATGCCAGCGCCAGCGTGAAGGCCAGCGGCTTGGCGCCGCAGGCGGCCAGGTCGCTCAGGTTGACCGCCAGCGCCTTGTGGCCCAGGCGCGCCGGCTCGACGGTCGACAGGAAATGGCGTCCTTCCAGCAGCATGTCGCTGGACACCGCCAGCTGCATGCCCGGCGCCGGCGCCAGCAGCGCGCAGTCGTCGCCCACGCCCAGCGGCGAGCGGCGCACCGGGCGCGTGAAATAGTTGGCAATCAGGTCGAATTCGCTCATGGATCGGCCAAGGATAAGCGGCGGCCGGCCGGAATCCGGGCCGATCCCGCTTAGGATGAATTGTCACTTAATGTTACATGCTCACCCAAATCCCCTTCCATGCCGCCTGAGCTCGATGTCATTCCCGCCCCTTCGGCGGCGGGCCCGGCGACCCCGGCGCATCCGCAGTCCCGCGAGGCGCTGCAGCAGCGCATCGCCCAGCTCGAAGCGCAGCTGCAGCGCGCCTGCGCCGCGCTGGACAGCTTGCGCCAGGGCCTGGTGGTGGTGGACGGCAGCGCCCGCATTGCGCATGTCAATGCGGCGGCGCTGTCGGCGGTGAGTGCCGGGCTGTGCCGCATCGAGCAGGGGCAACTGGGCTTCGGCCCGGGCGCGGAACAGCTGCGTTTCACGCAGTTGCTGGCCGGGGCCTGCGCCGCGCCGGGGGTGGCGCGCGGCGGCGCGCTGCTGCTGCGCAACGCGCTGGCCACGCTCACGGTGTCGGTGGTGCCGCTGCGCGCCGGCCACCCGCTGGCGCAGGCGCGCGGCGAGCTGGCGCTGGTGGTGCTGGTCGACCCCGCCGCGCAGGACGACGACGACCCGCGCGTGCTGGCCGAACTGCTCTCGCTCAGCCGCAGCGAGACCCGGCTGGCCCTGATGCTGGCCGCCGGCCAGACCGTGCAGGAATTCGCCGCCGTGCAGCAATGCTCGCTGCACACCGCACGCACGCACCTGCGCAACCTGATGCAAAAGAGCGGCTGCCACCGGCAGGTGGAAGTGGTGCAGCTGGTGCAGTCGCTGCGACTGGCTTAGGCCAGGTCTATCCCCGGAAGCGCAGCGCCGATTGGCGCACCATCTCGCCCAGCAGCCGCTCGCGGCCCTGGCATTCGCGCAGCCAGCGCGCGTCGTTGCGGTTGGCTTCCACGCTGGTGCGCAGCTCGGCCATGCCGTGCGTCGCGTCGAGCGCCTCGGCATGCCATTCGAGCTGCGTCATGGTCATCAGGATGTGCTCGCGCAGCGGCATGTGCTCGCCGCTGGCGGGGTCGACATACACCGCGTCCAGGCCAAAGCGGCAGGCCTGGAAGCGGTTGTAGGTGTAGACCAGGTAGTCGTCCTCGCTGGGCACGAAGGGCTGCTCCTGCAGCAGCCAGGCGGCCAGCGTCTGCACGTAGCCCGACAGCGCAGCCGCGCGTTCCACCGTGAGGGGCGTGTCGAACACGCGGATCTCGATGGTGCCGAACTCCGGCTTGGGGCGGATGTCCCAGTAGAAGTCCTTCATGCTGCGCACCACGCCGGTGTGGGTCATGCGATCGAAGTAGGCCTCGAACTCGCGCCAGGTCAGCGCGAAGGGCGCGCGGCCCGACAGCGGAAAGGCGAACACCGAGTTCAGCCGGGCCGAATCGAACTGCGTGTCCTGCCCCTGCACGTAGGGCGAGGAGGCCGACAGCGCGATGAAGTGCGGGATGTAGCGCGACATGCGGTGCAGCATCAGCAGCGCCGCGTCGGCGCTCGGGCAGCCGACGTGCACGTGCTGGCCGAACACCGTGAACTGCTTGGACAGGTAGCCGTACAGCTCCGACAGCTGGCGAAAGCGCGGCTTGTCGTAGATGCGCTGCTCGTGCCAGCGCTGGAAGGCGTGCGTGCCGCCGCCGACCACCGCAATGTTCAGCTTGTCGGCGCTGCGCACCAGCGCGTCGCGGATCAGCGTGAGCTGGTTCAGCACCTCGCGCGAGGAGTGGCACACGTCGGTCGAGATCTCGATCATGCTGGAGGTCATCTCCGGCACCGCGCTGCCGGGCAGCTTGGCCTGCGCCAGCAGGCGCAGCATGTCCTCGGCGTAGGGCGCCAGGTCGTAGTCGTGCGTGTTGACCAGCTGCAACTCCAGCTCCACGCCCAGCGACAGCGCCTTCGATTCGGTGAAGGGCTCCAGCGGCATGGCACGGTCGGCCGTCTTGCTCATCGTTGCGTGTCCTCGCGGCTGGCGTTGTGAAAGGCTTCGGGCGTCCACGGCAGCGAGCTTTCGCCGGCGCCGTGAATGGCCACCGTGGCCAGCACCGCGCCGAGCAGCTCCATCAACAGGATCGCCGGCAGGGCGATGGCACTGATCATGGTGCCCAGCAGCGGCGAGGCGGTGACGAAGCTGGACACCACCAGCAGCGCCACCGAGGACAGCGGTGTCATCGTCAAGGTCAGCCACATCGCCTGCGTCCAGCTGGCGCCGCTGCCGGGGTTGGCCACCGCCACGCCCAGCGCCTTGGCCACCAGCCGCACGCCGATCAGCGCCAGCACGGTGCCGGCCACCGGCAGCGTCCAGTCGGCCTGCGCCGCCACCACCGAGACCAGCACGAACATCAGCATGGTCAGGAGCGAGGCCGCGGTGCCGAGCTGGCGCTGCCAGGTCCACGGCTTGGGGTTGAGCTGCTTGAGCAGCACCCCGCCGATCAGCGCCGCCAGCGCGGCCGAGCCGCCCAGGTGCGCCGCCATGGCGGCGCCGGCGGCAATGATCGCCAGCAGCAGGATCGAGGTGTTCTCGCTGCTCGGGCTCATCACGCGCAGCGCCGAGCGCAGTGCCAGCGCCATCAGCGCGCCCACCACGAAGGACAGGCCGAGCACCACGCCCACCGGGTACAGCTGCTGCAGCAGGCCCAGCGGGGCGCGCTCGATCAGGCCGGCCTGGGCATAGCCCAGCGCCAGCGCGTAGAAGGTGTTGAGGGTCGACAGCGCGATGGCGCGCTCGGTCACCGGGCCGGAGGCGCGCGAATCGATCACCACGCGGCTGAGCACCGCCGGCGAGGCGACGATCGCCATCAGCGCCAGCGGGTTGGCCACCGGCTCGGGCGTGCCCATCCAGGTCAGCAGCCACAGCACCGCGAAATAGGTGAGCGAGGCTTCCACCAGGCTTTGCACCAGCACCATCGGGTTGTGCCGGAACCAGCGCAGCGGTAGCCGGCCGCCGGCCTCGAACAGCACGATCGCCACGCCCAGCTCCACCAGGAACAGGCTGATGCCCTGCAGCGGCCACATCGAACCTTCGAAGCCGGCAAAACCGGCCACCATGCCGACCATCGAGTAGCCCACCACCTTGGGCATGCCGATGTAGCGCTGCACCATGTGTCCGGCCGCCGCGGCGCAGGCCAGCAGCAGCGACCAGGCGACGATCGGCAGGCCGGCGGAGGGCCGCAGCCACTCCGACCAGAAACCCATCAGGTCCGAGAAAAAGTCGCTCATGCCTTGGGCGCGGGGTTCGAGATCACCGGGAGGCCTCCCCTGATGGCGTTGACGCGCAGGTTGTAGCGCAAGCCGGTTGCAGCGCCGTGCAGGACAAGGCCGTGTCTGCTGCGCGCGGCCGTGGCAACAGGGCCCAGGCCGATGCGCGCGCCCGGGCGCGCGCTGGCATCAGTGCAATATGCGCGACGTCGGGGCGTCGCCTTCGGTGGCATCGAGGATGAAGGGAGCAATGGGCGCATCGAAGCGTTCACCTGTTTCGGTGACGAAGAAAAAACTCCCATGCATGGTTCCGCTGGGCGCCTTCAGGCGGCATCCACTCGTGTAACGGTGAGATTCCCCCGGTGCCAGCAAGGGCTGTTGACCGACAACGCCCAGGCCCTTGACTTCTTGTGTGTGGCCGGAGGCATCGCCGATCAGCCAGTGGCGTGCGATCAGCTGTGCCGCCACCGGACCCTGGTTGGTCACCGTGACGGCATAGGCAAAAGTATAGACGCCGTCGCCAGGGTCGGACTGGTCTGGCAGATAACGCGTCTGCACCTGCACGCTGATCGGGTTGGAAGACATGCGGCGCATGGTAGCCGAGCGCCTCACGTGCGCGCGCGAGCCCTGCGACAATCCACCCCCATGAGCAGCACCCACCGCCCCACCTACCGCATTGCGCCATCGATTCTCTCGGCCGACTTCGCGCGGCTGGGCGACGAGGTGAGCAACGTCATCGCCGCCGGCGCCGACTGGATCCATTTCGACGTGATGGACAACCATTACGTGCCCAACCTGACCTTCGGCCCGATGGTCTGCCAGGCCCTCAAGCCGCACGCGAAGAAGCCCGACGGCACGCCGGTGCCGATCGACGTGCACCTGATGGTGCAGCCGGTCGACGCGCTGGCCGCCGCCTTCGCGCAGGCCGGCGCCGACTACATCAGCTTCCACCCCGACGCCTCGCCGCACACGCACCGCAGCATCCAGGCGATCCGCGCCGCCGGCTGCAAGCCGGGCCTGGTGTTCAACCCCGGCCTGGGGCTAGAGGCGCTGGACTGGGCGATCGACGACATCGACCTGATCCTCATCATGAGCGTCAACCCCGGCTTTGGCGGCCAGAGCTTCATCGACTCCGCGCTGCGCAAGATCGAGCAGGCACGCGAGCGCATCGAGCGCAGCGGGCGCGACATCCGGCTGGAGGTCGACGGCGGCATCAAGGCCGACAACATCGCCCGCGTCGCCAGCGCCGGTGCCGACACCTTCGTGGCCGGCAGCGCGATCTTCAACGCCAAGGACTACGCCGGCGTGATCGCTTCGATGCGCGCCAACCTGGCCAAGGGCTGAAGCGCGGGCGGGCTCAGTTCCTCGCCAGCAGCTTCTCGAAATCCCCGTCCAGCCGCGCCAGCGACGCGTTGATGCGCTCGCGCCGCTCCTTGATCCACTGGTCCTGCAGGGCCAGGCGCTGCAGGGCTTCCTTCAGCATGCGCTGCATCTCGGCCGGCTGCGGGCCGCCGACGGTGGCGCGGTTGCGCACGATGGCCACCGGGTCGAGCGTGCTGCGGAACTCGGCCTCGTTCAGCGGCAACTCTTGCGGGTACTTGCTGCCTTTCACCGTCTCGGCATAGATGCGCTGCGCCTGCGCGTACGGAAAGTCCAGCGGCTTGATGTCCTTTTCCCTGGCGTACTCGACCACTTCCGAGGCGAAGTGATGGCCGACGCGGAAGGGCAGCTTGTACTTGCGCATCAGCACGTCGGCCAGCTCCTGCGAGGCGGTCCAGTCGCTGTTGAGCTCCTCCAGCGCGCGCTCGGGCCGGATCACCAGCGCCTTGAGCACGCGGTCCCAGCTGCGCAGTGCCTTGATGGCGCTTTGCACCATGGCGCTGTTGTCCTTGCTCGACTTGGGGTCGCTCATGCCCGGCGTGATGTTGTGCGCCTGGATCAGCGGACCGAGCGCCAGCGTGATTGCGGTGGAGGCGTCGCTGCGCGTGTCGTTGAGCAGGCCGGGGTTGCGCTTTTGCGGCATGGCGCTGGACACGTAGGTGTTGTCATCGCCCTCCTGCAGCAGGATCCACGGGCGCGACTGCGCGTACTGCGTCATCAGGTCCTCGATGAAATGGCCGGTGTGCAGCGCGATGGCGCTGACCACCGCGCCGACTTCCACTGGTTCGTCCATCGACGAGATCTGGCTCGCGTCGTAGGCGTTGTCGACCAGCGCCGCGAAGCCCAGGTAGTCGGCCATGCGCTTGCGGTCCAGCGGCCAGCTGCTGCCGTTGAGCACGGTGGTGCCCATGGCCGAGCGGTCGATGCGCGCATAGGCCTCGCGGATGCGCTGCGCATCGCGGTCGAGCCCGGCCGCGATGCCCAGCAGGTAGTGGCCATAGCTGTTGGGCTGGGCCGCCACGCCGTTGGTGTAGTTGGGCACGATGGTCTGGACGTGGCTGGCCGCCAGCGTGACCAGCGTGCGCGAAGTCTTGTTGAGCTGCTCGGCCAGGCCGAGCATGTCGTCGCGCAGCATGGCGGCGCGGAAGGTGGCGTGCATGTCCTGGCTCGAGCGCCCGGCATGCAGCAGCGTCACGTCTTCGCCGGCGGCGGCGATCATCAGCGGCTCGAAGCTGATGACGGTGCGCGGCCGCTTGCCGCCTGGCGCATTGCCGTCCTTGATGACTTGCGCCACGCCGGCCGCCAGGCGCGGTGCGATCGACTTGTCGAGCAGGCCCTCGTCGCTGTTGATGACGGCGCTGGCCTTGTTGATCTCGCCCAGCCAGAAGAACTCGTCGCGCTGCGTGGGCTGGGCGCCGGCGTGGCCGACATGCAAGGCGACGAGCAGCGCGACCGCGCCAAGGAGAGGTTTCATGGGTGCAGCACTCGCGACGGTGAGCGCCGCCAGTGCGCCCGCTCCGGCGGGGCGGGCGATGGCAGCGTCGCGATCTTAGGGAGCCGGCGCACGCCGACTGCCTCGGCTTTTCCCCAACTTCGGGGCGCCGCCGCGACCCAACATGTTTCGCAACGTTGCATCGCGCCGGCAATGCCTGCGCGGCAGGCTAGCGCTTGACCCTTTCGTTGTACACGCGGTCGGCGACCGGGCCACGGTCGGTGTCGACCACGCCGCGCGCAACGTCATCGTGGCCGCGTTGGCCGACCTCGGGCGGCTTGCCCTCGGGCGTGGCCTGGCTGTCGGTCGACTGGTCATGCTCGTGCGGCAGGCGCGGTGCGCTTTCGCCTTCCTGCTGCGTTTGGGTCTTGTTGCGCGCCTGGTCCTTCTTCGGATCGGGGCGGGAGGGATCGGGCTTGGACACGGGACGCTCCTTGTCGAGATGATCTTGTCTTCTGGCACGCCGCGCTGCGCCGCGCGGTAGGAAGGACGGGCGCGCCGCTGTAGGCGTCGCGCAAGCCCCTGGATCGTCGGCATGCACCTACCGGGTCTGCCGTGCCGCTCCCACAGCCGAGACAGCGGGCGAACGACGCGGGCGCCGCGCTGCGGCCCTTAAGGTCGATCCACCACCAGCGCGCTCAACACCGGCGCACGCAACAAGGACCGACCCATGACCGCAGCCAGGAAAGCCAGCGCGCCGCGCAAGCCGAAGAACGGCGACAACGCCAAGACCGAGCAGCTGGAGGCCAGCGTGCTCGAGCCCGGCAACACGCTCACCACCAACCAGGGCGTGCGCATCCCGGACAACCACAACTCGCTCAAGGCCGGCGTGCGCGGGCCTTCGCTGCTGGAAGACTTCATCCTGCGCGAGAAGATCACGCACTTCGATCACGAGCGCATTCCGGAGCGCGTGGTGCACGCGCGCGGCTCGGCCGCGCACGGCTACTTCCAGGTCTACAAGTCGATGTCGCAGTTCACCAGCGCCGACTTCCTGCAGGAGCCCGCGCAGAAGACGCCGGTGTTCGTGCGCTTCTCCACCGTCGCCGGCTCGGTCGGCTCGGCCGACACGGTGCGCGACGTGCGCGGCTTCTCGACCAAGTTCTACACGCGCGAAGGCAACTACGACCTGGTGAGCAACAACATCCCGGTGTTCTTCATCCAGGACGCGATGAAGTTCCCCGACCTGATCCACGCCGTGAAACCCGAGCCGCAGCACGGCATGCCGCAGGCGGCCAGCGCGCACGACACCTTCTGGGACTTCGCCTCGCTGATGCCCGAGACCACCCACATGCTCATGTGGATCATGTCCGACCGGGCCATCCCGCGCAGCCTGCGCATGATCGAAGGCTTTGGCGTGCACACCTTCCGCCTGGTCAACGCGCGTGGCGACAGCCACTTCGTCAAGTTCCACTGGAAGCCCAAGCTCGGCACCCACGGCCTGGTGTGGGAAGAAGCGCAGAAGATCGCAGGCCTCGATGCCGACTTCCACCGGCGCGACCTGTGGGAAGCGATCGAGCGCGGCGACTTTCCCGAGTGGGAGCTGGGCATGCAGATCATCCCGCCGGACAAGGAACACGCCTTCGGCTTCGACCTGCTCGACGCCACCAAGCTGGTGCCCGAGGAACTGGTGCCGGTGCAGCGCGTCGGCAAGCTGGTGCTCGATCGCAACGTCGACAACTACTTTGCCGAGACCGAGCAGGTGGCCTTCCACCCCGGCCACCTGGTGCCCGGCATCGAGTTCAGCAACGACCCGCTGCTGCAGGGCCGGCTGTTCTCCTACACCGACACCCAGCTGTCGCGCCTGGGCGGCCCCAACTTCCACGAGCTCCCGATCAACAAGGGCGTGTGCCCCTTCCACAACTTCCAGCGCGACGGCATGCACCGCCAGACCATCGCGCGCGGCCAGGTGGCGTACGAGCCGAACAGCCTGGGCGGCAGCGGTGCGCAGTTCCGTGTCGACGGCGGCAGCGAAGGCTTCCAGTCGCTGCCCGACGCGATCGAGTCGCCCAAGCTGCGGCGCCGCAGCCCTTCGTTCGACGACCATTTCTCGCAGGCCACGCTGTTCTTCAACAGCATGAGCGCGATCGAGAAGGAGCACATCATCGCGGCCTTCCGCTTCGAGCTGTCCAAGGTCGAGCGCCCGGCGATTCGCCAGCGCATGGTCGACAACCTGGCGCACGTCGACGGCAAGCTGGCGCGCCGCGTCTCGCAGGGTCTGGGCATCGATGCGCCCGATGCCAAGGCGGCCGCCGGCCGGCCGGGCTTTCGCGCTCATCGCGACGAAGCCAAGCCCTCGGTCGACGAGTCGCCCGCGCTCAGCATGGTCGAGCACGCGGAGCCGAACCCGCGCACCCGCGTGGTGGCAATTCTGGTGGCCGATGGCGTCGATTCGGCATCACTCAAGCCGATCCGCGAAGCCATCGAAAGCGCCGGCGTGCTGTGCAAGGTGGTGGGGCTGCATCTGGGCAAGCTCGCCAGCGCATCGAAGCGGCAGATCGACGTCGACCAGGCCTTCGCCAACAGCAGCTCGGTGCTGTTCGACGGCGTGCTGATTCCCGCCGGCAGCGAACACGCCGCCACCCTCGCCAGCCTGGGCGAGGCGCAGCGCTTCGTCGACGAGGCCTATCGCCACGGCAAGACCATTTGCGCCGTCGGCGAGGGCAGCCGGCTGCTCGACGCCCTGAATGTCAGCGCCGACCCGGCCCTGGCAGCCGGTGTGATCCAGGCCGAGACGCCGGCCGTGAGCACCGGCGACACCGCCTCTGCCGCACAGATTGCGCAGGACTTTGTGGCCGGCGTGGCGAAGCATCGCCATTGGGAGCGGCTGCTGAAGCTGGGTGAGCCGGGCTGAGGCGACGCCCGCGCCGAGCGGCGGCAGCCTTCGGCGGCTAGAACAAGTTGCCGACGTTCAACAGCGTCAGCACACCCAGCACCGCGAAGATCAACGCGGCGATGCCGTGCACCAGCGGCATCGAGACCTTCTTGCCGATGGTGTCGCCCAGGAACACGGCCGGCACGTCGGCCAGCATCATGCCCAGCGTGGTGCCGGCCACCACCGGCAGCAGGTCGTGGTAGCGCGCGGCCAGCGCCACGGTGGCGATCTGGGTCTTGTCGCCCATCTCGGCCAGGAAGAACAGGAAGGCGGTGGTGCCGAACACGCCCAAGCGCAGCTTTTCCTTCACCGCGTCGTTCTCGATCTTGTCGGGAATGAGGGTCCACACGGCCATCGCCAGGAAGCCGATGCCGATCACCCAGCGCAGGATGTGCGGGCCCAGCGCGCTGGCAATCCAGGTGCCCAGTGCGCCGGCCAGCAGGTGGTTGAGCACGGTGGCGGCCAGGATGCCGAGGATGATGGGAACGGGGCGCTTGAAGCGCGCGGCCAGCAGGAAGGCCAGCAGCTGGGTCTTGTCGCCCATTTCGCCGAGGGTGACGACGCCGGTTGAAATCAGGAAAGCTTCCACGAGAACGGAACTCCAACGGCCGGCAGAAGAAAACCACGACTGCGCGGCCTCCCCGGCACAGGCGGAGGCAACGCAGTCAAAGGTCTTGCCAGGCTCGAAGCTGCTCGCGCCATGATCGTGGGGACCAAGTGTGTTGACGCGAGCCCCTGCGGGTGCAGGTCGGCTACTCCCCAATGACAGGGGGAGCGCGAGTATACCAATCGCGGCCGAAGGGGGATTGGCGCGGGATCACCGCGCGCTGTCGCCGGTGCTACAGCGCACCGCCGTCGGGTCCCGTGCGCGACGCTGCTGCGCCGCGTCGCTGCCTAGAGTGCTCGCTCCAACAGAAGGGAGCCCTCATGCTCGACACCCTCCAGGCCATCAACCAGACCGCCAGCTTCAACCGCTGGGCCGGCTTTGAAGTGACCCGCGCCGCCGACGGCGAGGCGGTGCTGCAGCTGCGCTGGCGCGCCGAGGACATGGGCCAGTACGCCGGCTTCCTGCATGCCGCCCTGATCGGCGGCCTGCTGGACACTGCCTGCGGCTATGCCGCCGCCACCGTGGCGGGCCGGGTGCTGGCCTCGCACTTCGCCGTGAACTGCCTGTCGCCGGCAGTGGGCGCGCTGTTCGTGGCGCACGGACGGGTGGTGAAGGCCGGGCGCAAGCAGGTGTTTGCGCGCGCCGAGCTGTTCGCCCATGCCGATGCGGCCGCGGCGGCCGATGGGGCCGCCGCGGCCGAAGGCAAGCTGGTGGCCACCGGCGAGGCCATCCTGGTGCCGGTGGCGGACACCGCCTGAGCTGGCGATCAGTTGCCGCTGGGCAGCGGAATGCTGACGCCCTCGCTTTGCAGCGCATCGCGCACGTACTTGAAGCGCTGGTAGTTCGACAGGGTGATCGGACCCGAGTAGCCCTCGCCCTGCATCTTGCGCGGCGGGTACTTGATGTAGGTCTTCATCTCTTCCTGGATCGCGGCGTTGATGCGCACCAGCGTCCAGGTCCGCTCGGTGTAGTTGTTCATGAACAGGTCGTAGCGTTCCTGCGGGTCTTGCCAGAGGTCGAAGATCTGCGGCACGGTGGCGACGTACTTGTCCGGTCCCTTCCAGCCCAGGTTGGTGTCGACCGCCAGCCCGCCGGTGGCCTGGCCGTTGTCGCCGCGCAGGTTGAACACCGCCTTGTAGTTGCCCACGCGCACGGCGCCGGGCGTCAGCTCGTTCTCGGTGAAGTAGAACCAGGCGGTGCGCTTGGACTTGCCGGTGCCGAACAGGACCGGCGACATGTCGTAGCTGTCGAAGATGATCGGCTTGTTCTCGCGGTCGTTCTCGGGAAGCTTCACGCCGCCCACGTTGGCGAAGGTCGCCATCAGGTCGAGCCCGCCCAGGATGTCGTGGTTCTTGCTGTCGGCCTTGATCTTGCCCGGCATCCAGGCAATGGCCGGAACCCGGTTGCCGCCTTCGCGCACGGTGCCCTTGGTGCCGCGGAAGGGGGTGTAGCCGGCGTCGGGGTAGACGTCCTGCCAGGCGCCGTTGTCGGTCGTGTAGAACACCAGCGTGTTCTTGTCCAGGCCAAGTTCACGTACCTTGTCCATGATGCGGCCGATGCGCGAGTCGAGCTCGACCGCCGAGTCGGCGTACTTCGACTTCGACAGCGACTTGCCCTGGTAGTCCGGGTGCGGCATGTTGGGCTGGTGCAGCTTCATGAAGTTGATGTCCAGGAAGAAGGGCTTGTCCGACTTGGCGCCCTTCTCGAGGAAATCGATGGAAGCCTTCTCGACATAGCCGTCGAAGTACGGGATGCCCACCACCCCGTTCGGATATTCATCCGACTTCTCGTTGGGCTTGTCCATGTACTGGCCGTTGATCTTGAAATCCTCCACCGGCTTCTCGCCCGCCTTGCCGGACAGGGAACCGGTGGTGACCTTCTTGAACATGGCGCGGTCCTCGGGGTTCATGTCGGGGAACCAGGTCGGATCGGCGTAGGTGTAGGCGTTGAGGTGGTACAGGCCCACGTAGCGCATCTCGTCGAAGCCCTGCGCGGTCGGCAGCGCGTAGTCCGATTCGCCCAGGTGCCACTTGCCGGTGAAGTAGGTGTCGTAGCCGCCGGTCTTGAGCACCGAGGCCAGCGTCCACTCTGCCGCCGGCAGGCCGCCGCCCTGGCCCTGGAAGGCGACGGTGGTCATGCCGCTGCGGTTCGGGTTGCGCCCGGTCATCATGGCCGCGCGACCCGGCGTGCAGCTGGGTTGGGCATAGAAGGAATAGAAGGTCATGCCCTCTTGCGCCAGGCGGTCGATGTTCGGCGTCGGCATGCCGCGCCCTTCGCCGCCGCCGTAGGGGCCGAGGTCGCCGTAGCCGGTGTCGTCCGAGACGATCAGGATGATGTTCGGTTTGCGCCCCTGGGCCGGCGTGCCGGCCGGCGCCGATGCGCTGGCGGGTGCCGTCGTCGCGGCGGGGGCCGGGGACTGCGCATACACCGGCAGTCCGCCGGCCAGCAGTCCTGCGGACAGGATTCCTAGAACACGTTTCATCTTCTCTCCTTTGATGCCGGATGGCGGCCCCGCGAGGATGCGGGGAAAGCCCAGGTCCGGTAACTCCTCATGCCGCATCCCCGCGCGGGGATGCTCGATGTTGTGCGGTGACGGCGCGTCGTGGCGCGATCCGCCATGGCGTGGCCATGCTGCGAAATGTTACGTGATCGGAACGGCCGGCCGATTGCCCCAAGGTGCAGGCAAGCCTCGATGTTTTGCGGGCGACCGTCAAGACGTGGCCGGCGCGGGCCGCCGCGTCGACAGCAGCGCGCGCAGCTTGGCCGGCGCCACCGGCTTGGTCAGCAGGGTGCCGCCGCGCTGGCGCAGGCGCTGCAGCGCCTCCGGCCCGGTGGCGCCCGAGATCATCACCGCCAGCGCCTCTGGCTGCAGTTCGCGTGCGCGGTCGATGACGCGCAGGCCGTCGTCCTCGGCCTCCAGTTGCAGGTCGCACAGGATCACGTCGTAGCGTGCGCCGGGCGCGCCCAGCAGGGCGATGGCATCGCCGGTGTTGTCGGCGCAGTCGACATGGCAGCCCCATTGCGTCAGCAGCGCGCGGCTGCCTTCGAGAATGGCGTGGTCGTCGTCCACCACCAGGCAGCGCAGGCCGGTCAGCGGCGCGATCGGCACGGCCGGCGGCGCCGGCGGCACCACGTCGTGCGGCTGGGCCTGCGGCAGCACCAGCGCAAAGGTGCTGCCACGCTGCAGCGCCGAGCGCAGGGTGATGCGGCTGCCCAGCAGCGCGGCCACGCGGGCGCAGATGGACAGGCCCAGGCCGAAGCCCTGGCGGCGGTCGCGCTCGGCGTTGCCGACCTGGTAGAACTCCTCGAAGATGCGGCTCTGGTGAATCGGCGCGATGCCCACGCCGTTGTCGCGCACCTCGATGCGCAGCTGGCCGGCGCCGGCCGGGCGCACCGCCACCAGCACGGTGCCGTCCGGCGCGGCATGGTGGATCGCGTTGCCCACCAGGTTGCCGACGATGCGCTGCAGCAAGGCGGCGTCGCTGCGCACGCTGCGCCCGCCGTCGCGCCACACCAGCCGCACGCCGGCCTCGGCCGCCTGCTCGCCATGCTGCTGCGTCAGTTGGGCGAACAGCGGCGCCAGCGCCACCGCGCTCAGCGCCGGCGTCAGCACCTGGGCGTCCAGCCGCGAGATCTCCAGCAGGTCGTCCAGCAGCACGCCCATGAACTGCGCGCTCTCCTGCAGCCGCTCCACGGCGGGCCACTGCGCCGGCGTGGCGCTGCTGCGCAGGCCGTCGATGAACAGGCCCATGGCGTGCAGCGGCTGGCGCAGGTCGTGGCTGGCGGCGGCCAGGAAGCGCGAGCGCGACAGCGCCGCCTGCTCGGCCTGCGCCATGCGCTGCAGCGCCACCGAGGTGGCTTCGCGCACGCGCTCCTCGCTCAGTTGCTGGTTGCGCTGCAGGCGCTCGGCCAGCCGGTTCACGTCGAAGGCGAGGTTGGCGATCTCGTGCGTCTTGCGCCGCCGCGTGGCGGGAATTTCGTCGTCGGGGTCGACGTCGCCCACGACGTCGCAGCGCGCATCGAACTGGCCGGCCTCCAGCGCCGCCACGGTGCGCGAAACGCGGCGCAGCGGGCGCGTCACGGCGCGTGCCATGTGGCGCACCGAGGCCCACGCCACCAGCAGCGCCATCAGCGCGATGCTGATGCCGCTCATCAGCGAGCGGGTGCGCTCGCGCGCATGCGCGGCGGTGTCGCGAAAGGCCTGCACCAGCCCGATCGGCTTGTCGGCGGCGAGCGCCTGGCCCGGTGCGGTGAAGGCGTTGGCGCGCGACGATTCGCGCAGCGTCACCGGCGCCGTGAACACCCGCACGCGCTCCATGCTGGGCGCCTGCGCGCCGGCGGTGACGAACACGCCGGCGCTGTTGCTGATCTCCACGCGCACCACCTGGCCGCCGCGCAAGGCCGCATTGGCCACGTTCTGCAGCGCCTGCACGTCGCCGGCATACAGGCTCAGGTCGGACAGCGCCGCCACCTGCTGGGCGATGGCCTGGCCTTCGGCGTTGAAGGCGCTTTCCAGCGTGTCGAGCCGGCTGTGCGTGAACCATGCGGTGAGCGCCAGCGCGGCTGCCGCGCACGGCGCCACGCCCAGGCGCAGCAGGTCGCGCCGCAGGTTGCCGCCGATGACCAGCGTGCCGTCGCCCTGCGTGCCCTCCAGCCGCTCGGGTGCGCTGCCCTGCATCGGTGCTGGCCGGGTCATCGTCGGTTGATGGCTGATGGCATTCATCGCCCGCGGCCCACGCGCTGATCGAGTTCGTGCTCGCTCGGCAGGCGCAGCCCGAGGCCCTGCGCCACCGTCGGGTTGACGCGCACGCTCACCGGCATCGGCGTCTCGACCTGCACGCCAGGCGGCGCGCTGGCCAGCCGGCGGCCGAGCGCGCGCGCCTGCAGCGCCTGCTGCGCCGGCGTGGCCACCACCGCCGCCAGCCCGCCCGAGCGCACCAGCGCCTCGCTCGAGCCGAACACCGGCACGCCGGCGCTGGCGGCGCTGCGCAGCACGGCCTGGGTGGCGGCCGGGTCGTCGCCGATCAGGTCGGGCAGCACGATCAGGGCATCGCTGCGCGGCAGCACGGCGCGCAGCGCCTGGCCGATCGAATTCGCATCCGGCGCGATCTCCACCTGCAGCACCCAGCCGCGCGCTGCCTCGCGCAGCTCGCGCAGCACCGCGTCGCCGGCCGGCGTGCTGACCACGCCCAGGCGGTGCTTGTCCGGCAGCGCGGCCTGGATCAGGGCGAGTTGGTCGCGCATCGGCACTTCGCGCAGCAGCACGCCAATGCGGCGCGCGCTGCGGTGCAGGCCCGGGTTGTCCTTCAGGCGGTCGTAGTCGATGCGGCTGAGCATGGCCAGCACCAGCGGTTCGTCGCCACCGCGGCCGATCGCCTGGCGCGCCGCTGCCGGACCGATGGCCACCGCCCAGTTCTCCTCTGCGGGCGCCGCTGGCGGGGCGTGTGTCCCCGGCGCGGCGTCGTTGCCGGCGGCGTCGACCCGCACCAGTTCAAAGCGCTCGCCGCTGCCTTGCGTGGCGCGCAACTGCTGCACCAGTTCGCTGGCGGCGAGCGCGTCCGGCACGAACACCGTCAGGGTGGCGCTGGCCGCGTGCACCAGCAACGCATGCGCGAACGTCAGCACGCCGGCGGCCAGCATGCGCAGCTCGCGGGTTCTGGCCGTGTGTCGCGTGGTGAACATGAAAGTGACCGCGCCGTGGTGGAAGCATCAATGTACGGAGCCGCGTGTCCATGCGCGATAAGGCAGAGGGCTTAGCCCGCCCGTCCGGCCGGCGCCGGACGGACGCCCGGACTACGCCGGATGGCCTATGGGCGCGGTCTGCGCAAGGTGCGCGCCACTCACGCGGGCGCGCGCAGCGCCGCCAGTTGCGCCACGATGGCCTGGCGCAGCACGCGCGGCGAGACCGGCTTGTACAGCACCGCCACGCCGGCGGCGGCGACCTCGCGCAGCCGGTCGGGCTTGGTCTCGCCGGTCACCAGCAGGCGCGCCGTGCCCTCGCCGATGCCGCGCGGGTGCGCCGCCAGCGCGCGCAGCACCGCCAGCCCGTTGTCGGCACCCTGCAGCAGCAGGTCGCTCACCACCACGTCCGGCGGGCTGGTCCAGTGGTCGGCCAGCGCCAGCGCCTCGGCCCGGGACTGCGCGGCCATCACCTCGGCGCCCCAGTTCGAGAGCACCACCTGCAGGCCTTCGAGGATGCTGCGTTCGTCGTCGATCACCAGCACGCGCACGCCTTCCAGCCCACCGCTGGTGGCGCCGTGGTCGCGCGCCTCGGCGGCCTCGCGCCCGGGCGCGCCGACCAGCGGCTCGGCGGCGCGCGCCGTCACCCGCACGCAGGTGCCGTGGTGCGGCACCGAGGTGAGTTGCACGTGCGTGCTGAGCAGCGCCGCCAGCCGCTGCACCGTGGCCAGGCCCAGCCCCATGCCGCGCAGCGCGCCGTGCTGGCGCTGCGGATCGATCTGGTAGAACTCCTCGAACACGCGCTGCTGGTGTTCCTCGCCGATGCCCACGCCGGTGTCCCACACGTCGATGCGGATGCTGCGCCCGCGCCGCCGCGCGCCGACCAGCACGCCGCCTTCCACCGTGTGGCGCAACGCGTTCGACACCAGGTTGTTCAGGATGCGCGAGAGCATCACGTAGTCGCTGCGCACCCACGCATCGGTCTTGCGCACCACCAGCCGCAGGCCCTGCTGCTCGGCCACCGGGCGGAAGTTGCGGCTGAGCTCGTCGAACAGCCCGTCCAGCGCAAAGTCCGACCATTGCGGCTGCAGCGCGCCGGCGTCGAGCTGCGACAGGTTGAGCAGCTCGGAGAACAGGCGGTCGAGCGACTCGACGCATTCGCGCATGTGGCCGATGCGCTGCAGCCGCACCGGGTCGGTCTCGCCGTTGGCCAGGCCATCGGAAAACAGCGTCAGCGCGTGCAGCGGCTGGCGCAGGTCGTGGCTGGCGGCGGCCAGCAGGCGGGTCTTGGCCTGGCTGGCCAGTTCGAGCTGGTGGTTCTTGCGCGCCAGTTCGGCGGTGGCCTCGCCGATGCGGCTTTGCAGCAGCCGGCGCCCCTCGGCCAGCGCGCTGGCAGCCTGGTTGAAGCCATGCTGCAGGCGCCGCACTTCCTCCGTGCCTTCGATGCGCACGCTGGCATCGTGGCCGGCGCCCAGCCGCTCGACCGCTTCGCCCAGCTGGCGGATCGGCGCGCTGATGCGGCGCGCCAGCCACCAGCCGGCCAGCCCGACGCCGACCAGGCTGGCTGCCAGCACGGCCAGCACATTCAGCCAGGCCGTGTTGCGCGCCGCCCGCACGGCCTCCAGGCTGGTCTCCACCATCACCGTGCCCAGGCGCCGGCCCTCGTCGCCCGCCACCGGTGCTTCCACCCGCAGGCCGGCCAGGCGCTTCTGGTCCACCGTGTTGACGCTGGCCACCACCTCGCCATCCTCGGTCCAGACGTCCACCTGCTGCACGTGCGGCTGGGCCGAGCCGGCTTGCGCCACCTGCTGCAGGGCGCGCCGGTCCATCTGCTGCAGCGGGCCCTGCACCGCCGACGCCACCTGCAGCGCCACGGTCTGGGCGCTGGCACGCGTCAGCTCGGTCACGTTGGCCAGGTGCTGGCGCGTCAGCACCACGATGGCGGTGAGCGTGGCCAGGGCGGCCGGCAGCACGGCCAGCAGCACGAGCTGCTGCGCCAGCGAGATGCGGCGCAGTTGGCGCAGGGCACGGATCGACCAGTTCATGTGTTGTTGTTCGATGGCCGCGTCGGCGGCGGCAGGCGCGCTCCTCACGCCGGGGGGGTATTTGGCGCCGGCGCACGACAGTTTGCGATCTAATGACGCCGCGCGTCCAACGCCACGGCCAGTGTAATCATGCGGTTGCCCGCCGCATTCCGGGGCAGGGCGACAAGGCAGGCGACCCGTCACACATGCATGCACGGATTCTTCAGCTGAAGGCAGCCGCCACGCCGCGCACGCGGCGCGCGGCACTGCGCTGGGCGGCGGCGCTGCTGCTCGCCGGCGGCTGCGCCGTGGCCGGCGCGCAGGGGGCCGGGTCCGCGCCAGCCGGCGGCGCGGTGCGCTTCGGCATCCTGCCGCTGGGCGGCGCCTTCGAGTCGCGCAACGACTGGGAGCCGCTGCTGGCCGACCTCAGCCGCGCGATCGGCCAGCCGGTCTCGATGCTGTCGGTCAACTCGTACGAGGCGCTGGACAAGGCCATCGTGCGCGGCGAGGTCGACATGGCCTTCCTGTCCGGCAAGATGGCGCTGGACGCCGTGACGTTGCACCAGATGAAGGTGCTGGCGCAGGTGACGCGCCACGACGGCCTGCCGGGCTACCGCGCGCTGCTGCTGGCGCGCAAGGGCGGGGCGCCGCGCACGCTGGACGAACTGCTGGCCGAGCCGGACCGCTTCCGGCTGGCGCGCGGCGAATCGCGTTCCGTCTCCGGCTACATCGTGCCGCAGCTGCAGTTGTTCCTGCCGCGCCACATCGCCATGGAGACGCGCTTTCGCGGCGAGATCGTCGGCACCCACCAGGCCACGGCGCTGGCGGTGGCCAATGGCGACGCCGACGTGGCCACCAACAACACCGCCGACTTCGAGCGCTTCGCGCTGCAGTTTCCGGCCGAGGCGCAGCGCCTGGCGCCCTTGTGGCAGTCCGAGCTGATCCCGCACGCGCAGATCGTGGTGCGCCGCGACTACCCGCCCGCGCTGCAGCAGAAGGTGCAGGACTTTCTCACCGGCTACGCCCGCGGCGCCGGGCCCGAGGGCGACGCGCAACGCACGGTGCTCAAGTCCCTGCACGACCTCGCTGGTTTTCTGGCGGCCGACAACAGTTCGCTGCTGCCGGCGGCGCGCCTGTCCTACCAGCTGGCGCGGCAGAGCGCGCTGGAGGCGCAATGGGTGAACGACGCGGCACGCGAGAAGCGCCTGCAGCGCATCGAGAGCGGCTACGCGCAGCAACTGACGGCGCTGCGCGAGGGCAGCCCCTGACGTTTAGGCGCCGGGTTCTGCTCAGGCGGGACGACCGGGCGCCGCCTGCACCTCCAGCCGCAGCAGGCATTCGTCGTCCAGCCGTGAACCGCCGCGCCGCAGCACGCGCAGCGCCTTGCGGCCGGGCGGGCAATCGGCGCCGATGCGAAAGCGCAGCGTGGCGCGCTGCGGCATGCCGGGCGCCACGTGCAGCGGGCTCGCCTCCAGCGTGACGCGCTCGGCCTGCGCGTCGTCGATCAGCTCGTAGCGCACCTCGAGCGCCGGCCCGGCCACCACCTGCGCCACGATGCCCACGCTGGCGCTGCCGCCCGGCGGCGCGGCCAGCGCCAGCGCGTCGTAGGTGGTCTGCACGTCGGTTTCGGGTACGTAGTGCAAGGCCGCGGCCAGCGTGCCCCAGCCCTCGCCGCTGACCAGCAGGGTGGCGCCGGCCTGCGTCACGCCGGGCGCCAGGTCGTCCACCAGCAGTTCGATGCGCAGCAGCTGCCCGGTCTCGACCGCGATCGGTGCGCTGCCGTCGCCGCTGCGCACCGGCACCAGAACGAGCTTGCCCGCGCGCGTCACCCGCTCGCTCACCACCAGGCGCCGCACCGCGACCGGTGCCGTGCCGCCGTCGTCGCCCGCGGCCACGCGCGCCATGACCAGGCCCGCGGCCGGCACCTCGTCGAGCGTGAAGGCGTGCGCCAGGCCGAGTTCGGGCGACACGGCGCCGCTGAAGCTGGCGGGCGAGAGGGTGGGGCTGGGCATGGGGTCCGTCTCCTGGGCTCCCGGGTTCCGGGCAGGGGCCGGCCGGCGCGGGTGATCGCACCATTCTTCGGTGCCGGTGCCCGCGCGTCGTCCTACCGGCGAGGGAGAAGGAGAGAAGGCGCGCGCTCAGCGGCTCGGCGGGCGCGGCCGCGCGGTGGCCTGGTCGACCGGCAACAGGTGCGTGAAGAGGTCGGCCACGAAGGCCGCCTGCGCCGCCTGCTGCGGTGCCGCGGCGAAGTACAGGCCCTGCCAGCGCGGGCGCGAGGTGAGCGTGGGTGCGAACACCTGCTCGATCAGCGCGCGCAGGCCGGGCTCGAGCCCGAGCACCTGCTCGATGAAGACGTGGCTGGCATGGCGCGCCGGCGCGCTGCTGTCGGCCCGCACCAGCGCCATGCGCAGGCTGTGCAGGCGCGCGGCGATCGGCGCGAACACGTCGTCGAAGCCGGGCATGCGCGCGAACACGTTGGCGTCGCCCGGCGCGCGGTAGCCCACCGCCTGCGTACGGGCCTCGGGCGGCAGCAGGTGGCGCACCAGGTCGTAGCCGCCCAGCGTGTCCAGCCCGTGCACCACCACGTAGACCGGCAGGCGCAGGCGCAGGTGGCGCGATGCGCTGTGCACCATGCGCTGCATCGCCTTGGCGATGGTCGCCAGGTCGCCCGGGTCGCCGGCCAGCGTCTGCGCGTCCAGGCACAGCACGATGCCGTCCAGCGGAAAGCGGTCGCGCCGCGTGCACAGCGCCAGCAGCGCGTCGTACCAGTCGAGCGCGGCCTCCTGCGCCTGCGGCGTGTCGGCGCGCACGGTGTCGATCTCGATGGCCACCATCTGCTCGAGCAGCCACCAGCGCCAGAAGGCCCGCGCCGGGCTGTCGGCGCCGTTCGGCGTGGGCGGCGTGCCGGGCGCGGGCTGCCCCTGCGCGGCGGCGAGCAAGGGGCGCGCGCCACCGCTGCCGTCGTCCACCACCAGGAACCATGGCTTGCGGTAGATCGCCAGCCGGCGCGCGCGCGGCGTGCGCAAGCCGGCCTGCATGGCCTGGCGGGCGCGGTCGAGCGTGGCCAGCAGCGCGGCCGAACGCCCGGGCGCGCGGTTGGCATGCGGCGCCAGTTCGCGCAGGCGCTGCATCAGCCCGCGGCGCCGGCCGCGCCGCCGTGCGCCCAGCGTCAGCCACCACAGCAGCGCGAAGCCCAGCGCGCAGACCAGGCCAAGCTGCCACAGCAGGGGCGAGGTGAGGGCGTTCATCGCTCCACCGTCTGCAGGAACAGGAACTCGGCCACCACGCGGTCGCCGCCGCGGTTGCCGGCCAGCATTTCGCGCAGCCGCAGCAGGTAGTCCGACGCCAGCTCGAAGGGCTGCGGCTCGGTGGCGCTGGCAAAGGACGCGGGCGAGGCCAGCGCCGTCACCAGCACGGTGCCGAAGGGCGGGCTGACCAGCCAGCTCGAGGGGATGTCGCGGCCCAGCACGATGTGCTCGCCGGCGCCCAGGCGCTGGGCCTCGCGCCCGGCGTAGAAGTGCATCACGGCGCCGTCGGCGGTGTAGTAGTCGACCCGCACGTTGCCGTCGAAGCGGGCGTTGGTGACGTCCAATAGCACCGCATCGCCTTCGCGGAGGCGCCCTTCGCGCGAGGTCGGCGCGGCGACGGCCAGGCCCCAGTGGTTGTCGCGGTTGCGCGCCTGGTAGGGCTTGAGGATGGCGACCACCTCGCAGTAAGGCCACACGCGCACGCCGATGTCGACCGTGGTCGAGCGCACGCCGGGAATCGCCGCCACCTCGCTGCGCACCAGCGCCACATCCTGCGGGCGCGAGACGAAGCCATGCACACGGGTGTTGCCCTGGTTGTCGACCATGGTGGCCAGGTCGTTGCAGGGGAAGCGCTGCAGCTGCAGGTCGATCTGCTGCGCCAGCGACAGCGCCTGCGGCGCCGGGCTGGCCAGCAGAAGCCACAACAGGCACAGCAGCGGCGCCAGCAGGGCCAGCACGGCGCCGGTGCGCAGCAGCGTGCGCTCGCGCCCGACCGGATCGTGATGGCGCGCCGACGCGGCGCTGGCGTAGGGCTGGGGCGTGATGTGTTCGTGCGCCAGCGAGGCCAGCACGAGCGGCGCCACCGGCAACTGCTGGCCGTGCAGCTGCTTGAGCTTGGCCAGTTCGCCGTGCTCGCCGTCCTCGAAGTAGTACTGGCCGGTGAAGCCGTGCGCCAGTGCGTACCAGTAGACCTCGCGCAGCTGTTCCTCTTCGGGCCGCAGGCCCGAGAGGTGGTGGAAGAACTCGGCATGCGCGTTGCGCGAGTTGAAGATCTGCTGCTGCAGCGGCGGCGTGTCCTCGCCAGGGCGGTCCGCACTGCGCCGGGCCAGCACCTCGTCGAGCCAGGCCACCACCGCGTAGGCGGCCGATTCGATCTCCTGCGGCGGATGCTCCTGCTCCAGGGCCTGGCTGCGCGCGTGTTCGAGCAGGTGCAGCGCCTGGGCCTGCAGCGCGGGCAGGTCGGGCGCGGCGGGGCCGGCGGCGCTGCCCGCGGCCATGCCGGCCGAGGCGTCGAGCGCCAGCCCGAAGGTGAAGAGGGGGGCAAAGCAGTCAACCAGGCGCGCCATTGCCCGCTCGCGGTGTTGCTTCCACCCCGGGCGGCGTACTGGCCTGACGCCGGCAGTCTTGGAGTGCTCGCATGGAATCCCAACCCCGCTGGAAGTGAAGGGCATTGTTGGCAGCCGCCACAGGCCGCGCCATACCGCGTGGGGTCTATGTCATAGGTGTTGCGGGCGGCTTGCTGTGCGACGCGTTCGCCGCTATCTTCACGGCACGTGAATCCGCACAGGCGCAAAGGGAAACCATGAAGATACTGATCGCCGACGACCACCGGCTCGTCATCGAGGCGGTCAAGACCAAGTTGTCGGAGCTGGCGGCGGGCATCGAGTTCTGCACGGCCATGCGGGTCGACGAGTTGCTGGCCTGCCTGTCGGACGACATCGACCTGGCCGTGATCGACCTCAACATGCCCGGCGCCGATGGCTACGCCCACATCGACGAAGTGCGCCGCCGCTTTCCTTCCATCCCGGTGATCGTGCTGTCCGGCTACGAAGACCCGGCCCTGATGCGTGCCGCGCTGGAGCGCGGCGCGCTCGGCTTCATTCCCAAGGCCTATTCACCCGACGTGATGCTCTCGGCCGTGCGGCTGGTGCTGGCTGGCGGTGTGTATGTGCCGCCCATGATGCTGTCGGCGGTGCCGCCGGGGGTGGCACCCGAGTCGCGCCCGGCCGTGCCGCCGGCACGCCCGCCCGCGCCCACGCTGGAGAATCTGCGCAACGTGCTCACCGAGCGCCAGGTCGAAGTGCTGCGCCTGCTCTCGCAAGGCAAGCCGAACAAGCTGATCGGGCGCAGCCTGGGTATCAGCGAAGGCACCGTCAAGATCCACCTGGCGGCGATCTTCCGTGCGCTGAACGTGCGCAACCGAACCGAAGCGGTGGTGGCGGCGCAAACGCTGACCGAGGCGTCCGCGCCGCAGAACTGATTCGAGCGGGGCCCGGCTTCGCGGGCCCCGTCTGGCTTACTTCGCGGCGGCGGGGGCCGTCGCCGGGGTCACGCGGATGGCGACCGATTCGGTGATGAGGGCATCGACCTGGTCACCCACGGCCACCTTCTTGAGCAGCTTGGGGTCGCGCACGCGCACGTCGACCAGCTTGCCGTCGGTGCCCTTGAGCGTGACGAAGTGCTTGGCCGTGTTGACCGCGACCACGTCGGCCACGATGGCCGTCTGGTTCACCGCCATGCCACCGGGCTTCTGGCCTTCTGCAGCCACCACGCCGCCGCTGGACTCGACCTTCTCGCGAATGCCGGAGCCGCCCTTGTTGAGGGCCACCGCCACCGCCACGCGGTAGGTCAGGCGCACCTTGTCGCCGACCTTGGCCTGATCGAAATTCTTCACTTCCGGCGCGGCCTGGAAGGTTTCCTCGTTGCCGGCCGGGCCCTTGATGGTGACCTTGCGCGTGGCCGCGTCGATGGCGGTGATTTCGCCCACCACGCTCACCACGGTGGCGTCGCGCTTGACCTTGGACAGGGAGGACGCTGCGGCGCTCGAATCGGACGTCTGGGCCGCGGCGGGCAGGGCGGCGGCGCCCAAAGTGAGTGCGGCCGACATGGCCAGAACCGACAGGATACGAGACTGCTGCATTGACTTTCTCCAGGGCACTGTGAATGGAAGGCGGATGCTAGCAGCACTGCCTTAGGGGTGCATGACGTGGCGCGCCCGTCGGTTGGCCGCCTATTGATAGTGGCGAATCAGCGCCTCGACCAGTTCATGCGCATAAGGCGGCAGCCGGGCCTGGTCGCGCGAGAGCACGTAGCGTTCGCGCACGCTCCAGTCGTCGGTGAGGGACACCAGCGACAACTGCATGGCCTCGCTGTTGCGCCGCGCCGCGCTCTCGGGAACGATGCCCACGCCGACCCCCGCGCCGATCATGCGGCACATGGCGTCGAAGCTGGAGAGCTGGATGCGCAGCTTGAGCGGCTTGCCCAGCCGCTCGGTCACGTCGGCCAGGAAACCTTGCAGCGTGCTGCCCTGGTGCATGCCCACGTGGTCCTCGCCCAGCGTCTCGGCGAAGCCGATCTTGCGGCGCCTGCCGAGCGGGTGGCCGCGGCGCGTGGCCAGCACCAGGCGGTCGGTGCTGAAGTGCTGCTTGTGCAGGCCGAGCGTGTCCATCTCGCCGGCGACGATGCCCAGGTCGGCGCGCCCGTCCAGCACGCCGCGGGCAATCTCAGCGTTCGGTTTTTCCTGAAGATCGATGTTGATGCGCGGATGCGCCGCCAGGTAGGCCGGCAGGATCTCGGGCAGGAAATCCGACACCGCCGTGGTGTTGGCGAACACCCGCAGGTGGCCGCGCAGCCCGCCGCTGTAGTCCTGCAGGTCGAAGCGCAGCTGGTGCGTCTGGCGCAGGATGGCGCGCGCATGGTGCAGGAAGGCCTCGCCCGGCGCGGTGAGGCGCACGCCGCGCGCCTCGCGCAGCAGCAGCGGCAGGCCCGCATGTTCCTCCAGCGCCTTGATGCGCGCGCTGGCCGCGGCCAGCGAAAGCTGCTGGCGCGCGGCGGCCCGCGTGAGGTTCAGTTCCTCCGCCACCAGCACGTAGAGGCGCAGGTCGGTGAGATCGAATTGCATGAGCGTGGTGGGCCTGAGCCTTCGGAGATTCCGAACGCATTCTCTCAAAAAGAGCGATTGTTCTGCGCCGCCGCGTGCGGCAGCATTCGCCCATGTCCGCTCCAAACGATGGCGTCGTCGACCTTTCTCAATGGGTCGGCCGCAGCGAAACCCACCACGACCAGATCCACGCCGCGCCGCTGCGCGGCCTGTCCGCCACGCTCGACCGCGACGATGCGCCGCCGCAGGCCGGCACGCCCGTGCCGCCGTTGTGGCATTGGCTGTTCTTCCTGTCGCAGGCGCGCCAGAGCGAGCTTGGCGCCGACGGCCACCCGCGGCGCGGCGGCTTCCTGCCGCCGGTGCCGCTGCCGCGCCGCATGTGGGCCGGTGGCCGGCTGCGCTGGGAAGCGGGCAATCCGCTGGCGGTGGGCGAGGCGGTGCAGCGCGAGTCGCGCATCGCCTCGGTCGAGCGCAAGAAGGGCCGTACCGGCGAACTGGTCTTCGTGGTTGTGAACCATCGCTTCAGCAACGCCAAAGGTCTGGCGCTGCAGGAAGAACACGACATCGTCTACCGCGATGCGCCCGCGCCGGGCGAGCCGGCGCCGGCGCCTGCATGGGCCGAACAAGGCGCGCCCTGGCAACGCGAGGTGCTGCCCGACGACGTGCTGCTGTTCCGCTACTCGGCGCTGACCTTCAACGGCCACCGCATCCACTACGACCGCAGCTATGTGACGCAGGAGGAAGGCTATCCCGGCCTGGTCGTGCACGGGCCGTTGATTGCCACGCTGCTGGTCGACCTGGTGCGGCGCCAGCGGCCGGATGCGCAACTGCTCGCCTTCGACTTCAAGGCCCAGCGGCCGATGTTCGACGGGCGCCCCTTCACCCTGCACGGCGCGCCTTCGGACGACGGCAGGCAGGTCCGCCTGTGGGCGGCCGACCACGAAGGATTCCTGGCGATGCGCGCGAACGCAACGCTGGCCTGAACCCAAGATGACATTGAACCGGGACATCCCATGAGCACTTCGCATTCCAGCAGCAACTACCAGGACATCCGCGACGCGGTGCGCGCCCTGTGCGCCGAGTTTCCCGACGAGTACCACCGCAAGGTCGACGAGCAGCGCGCCTACCCCGAGGCCTTCGTCGACGCGCTCACCAAGGCCGGCTGGCTGGCGGCGCTGATCCCGCAGGAATACGGCGGTTCCGGCCTGGGGCTGGCCGAGGCCTCGGTGATCATGGAAGAGATCAACCGCTCGGGCGGCAATTCGGGGGCCTGCCACGGCCAGATGTACAACATGGGCACGCTGCTGCGCCATGGCTCGGCGCAGCAGAAGGATTTCTACCTGCCGCGCATCGCCTCGGGCGAATGGCGTTTGCAGTCGATGGGCGTGACCGAGCCGAGCACCGGCACCGACACCACCAAGATCAAGACCACCGCCGTGAAGAAGGGCGACCGCTACGTGGTGAACGGCCAGAAGGTGTGGATCTCGCGCGTGCAGCACTCCGACTGGATGATCCTGCTGGCGCGCACCACGCCGTTGGCGGAGGTGAAGAAGAAGTCCGAAGGCATGTCGATCTTCATGGTCGACCTGAAGGAGGCGGTGAAGAAGGGCATGACCATCCGCCCGATCCTCAACATGGTGAATCACGAGACCAACGAACTGTTCTTCGAGAACCTGGAGATCCCGGAAGAAAACCTGATCGGCCAGGAAGGGCAGGGCTTCAAGTACATCCTGGACGGGCTCAACGCCGAGCGCACGCTGATCGCCGCGGAGTGCATCGGCGACGGCTACTGGTTCATCGACCGCATCACCCGCTACGTGAAAGACCGCGTGGTGTTCGGCCGCCCGATCGGCCAGAACCAGGGCGTGCAGTTCCCCATTGCCGAGGCGCACATCGAGCTGGAAGCGGCCAACCTGATGCGCTTCCAGGCCTGCGAGCTGTTCGATCGCCACGAGCCCTGCGGCGCGCAGGCCAACATGGCCAAGTACCTCGCCGCCAAGGCGAGCTGGGAGGCCGCCAACGTGTGCCTGCAGTACCACGGCGGCTTTGGCTTCGCCTGCGAATACGACGTGGAACGCAAGTTCCGCGAGACCCGGCTCTACCAGGTGGCACCGATCTCGACCAACCTGATCCTGTCGTACGTGGCCGAGCATGTGCTCGGGCTGCCGCGCTCGTTCTGAGAAAGGGAAACACCATGATCCGCCCTCTCGACGGCATCACCGTGGTGTCGCTGGAACATGCGATTGCCGCCCCCTTCTGCACGCGCCAGTTGGCCGACCAGGGTGCCCGCGTCATCAAGGTCGAGCGCCCGGGCGCGGGCGACTTTGCGCGCGGCTACGACAAGCGGGTGAAGGGGCAGTCCTCGCACTTCGTCTGGACCAACCGCTCCAAGGAAAGCGTGGCGCTGGACCTCAAGCAGGCCGACGCGCTCGAGGCGTTGCGCGCGCTCATCGCGCAGGCCGACGTGCTGGTGCAGAACCTTGCGCCGGGCGCTGCCGCGCGCATGGGGCTGGACTACGCCACGCTGAGCCGCACGCATCCGAGGCTCATCGTCTGCGACATCTCGGGCTACGGCGAAGACGGGCCCTACCGCGACAAGAAGGCCTACGACCTGATGATCCAGAGCGAGGCCGGCCTGCTGTCGATCACGGGCACACCCGACGAGCCGTCGAAGGCGGGCAACTCCATGGCCGACATCGCCGCCGGCATGTATGCGTACAGCGCCATCCTGAACGCGCTGCTGCTGCGCGCGCGCACCGGCGAAGGCAGCCACATCGACGTGTCGATGCTGGAGGCGCTCGCCGAATGGATGGGCTATCCGCTGTACTACGCCTACGAGGGCGCCGCGCCGCCGCCGCGCACCGCGGCTTCGCACGCCAGCATCTATCCGTACGGCCCCTTCGCCGCGGGCGATGGCGGCACCGTCATGCTGGGCCTGCAGAACGAGCGCGAGTGGGCGCTGTTCTGCGAGAAGGTGCTGCTGCAGCCGGCACTGGCGCAGGACGCGCGCTTCGACGCCAATGCCAAGCGCAACGAGAACCGGGCCGCCCTGCGCGCGCTGATCCTGGAGACCTTCTCCGCCTTGTCCAGCGCGCAGGTGATCGAGCGGCTGGAGCAGGCCGGCATCGCCAATGCGCGCATGAACGACATGGCCGGCGTGTGGGCGCACCCCCAACTGGCGGCGCGCAAGGTGTGGCGCGAAGTCGGCACGCCGCAGGGCCCCGTGCCCGCCATGCTGCCGCCCGCGCGCAACAACCGCTATGTGCCGCGCATGGACGCCGTGCCCGCCGTGGGCGAGCACACGGCCGCCGTGCTGGGCGAGATCAACGCTTCCTCACGCATCGAAGGCTAGCCATTCATGACCGCATCTCTTGAACAACCCGGCGCGCGCCTGGCCGCCTTTGCTGCCGGCCTGCGCTTCGAACACATTCCCGCGCCGGTGCTGCGCAAGACCGAAGACCTGATGGTCGACTGGTTCGCCTCCGCCGTGGCCGGCCGCGGTGCGCGGCCGGTGGAGAGCATCACGCGCTTTGCGCTGGCGATGGGGCCGGAGCACGGGCCGGCCGAGGTGATCGGCACCGGCCGCACGTCCAGTTCGTACCTGGCGGCGATGGCCAACGCGGCCGCCTCGCACTTTGCCGAGCAGGACGACGTGCACAACGGCTCGGTGTTCCACGCGGCCACCGTCGTCTTTCCCGCCGCGCTGGCGACGGCGCAGGCCATCGGCGCCAGCGGCCGGCGGTTGCTGGCGGCTTCGGTCGCCGGCTACGAAGTCGGCATCCGCGTCGGCGAGTTCCTCGGGCGCTCGCACTACAAGACCTTCCACACCACCGGCACCGCCGGCACGCTGGCGGCCGCCGCGGCCGTGGGCAACCTGCTGGGGCTGAACGCCGCGCAGATGCAGCATGCCTTCGGTTCCGCCGGCACCCAGTCGGCCGGCCTGTGGGAGTTCCTGCGCACCGCCGCGGACAGCAAGCAACTGCACACCGCCCATGCGGCCGCAGCGGGCCTCATGGCGGCGCAACTCGCGCAGGACGGCTTCACCGGCGCCGCGCAGATCCTGGAAGGGCCGCAGGGCCTGGCGGCGGGCATGTCGAGCGATGCCGATCCGGCGCGCCTGGTCGACGGCCTGGGCACGCGCTGGGCCACGGCCGAGACCTCCTTCAAGTTCCACGCCTCGTGCCGGCATACGCATCCCGCCGCCGATGCGCTGCTGCAGGTGATGCACACGCACGCGCTGGCACCGAGTGACCTGGAGCGTGTCGTGACGCAGGTGCACCAGGGCGCCATCGACGTGCTGGGGCCGGTGGTCGACCCGGCCAACGTGCACCAGAGCAAGTTCTCCATGGGCACGGTGCTCGCGCTGGTGGCACGCTTCGGCCATGCCGGCCTGTCGGAGTTCGAGCAGCACTTTCAAGACCCCGCCACGCGCGCGCTGCGCGAGCGCGTGTCGATGGTGCTCGATGCCGAAGTCGATGCGGCCTACCCCAAGCGCTGGATCGGCAAGGTCGAGGTGCACACGAAGGACGGCCGCGTGCTGGCCGGCCGTGTCGACGAGCCCAAGGGCGATCCCGGCAACACGCTCTCGCGCGAAGAACTCGAGGCCAAGGGCCAGCGCCTGGCAGCCTTCAGCGGTGTCGTTGCGCCCGAGCGCATGGCGCGCGCGCTCGATCGCCTGTGGCGCATCGAGGGGCAGGTGCGCGTCGGCGCGCTGCTGGACTGAAGGGCATGGTCCGCAGCTTTGAGCGCGAGGGGCCGCTGGCGCGGGCCCGCAGTTTCCTGTTCGTGCCGGCGGACCGCCCGGAGCGGCTCGCCAAGGCGCTCGCCGCCGGTGCCGATGCCGTGATCGTCGACCTGGAAGACGCCGTGGCGCCGCCGGCCAAGGCCGCCGCGCGCGAAGCCCTGCGCGAAGGCTTCGCGGCACTGCCGCCAGCGCAGCGGGCGCGGCTGCTGCTGCGTGTCAACGCCGCAGCGACCGATTGGCATGCGGACGACCTGGCACTGGCCGCCGCCCTGTCCCGTGAAGGACTGGGCGGCCTGATGCTGCCCAAGGCCGAAGGGGCGATGGCGTTGGCGCACGCCGCAGAGGCCTGCCCCGGGCTGCCCCTGGTGCCCTTGGTGGAAAGCGGCGAAGCCTTCCGCGCACTCGACGCCACGGCGCGCGCGCCGCAGGTGCTGCGCCTGGGCCTCGGCCACCTCGACCTGATGGCCGACCTGGCGATGGAGGCCAGCGACGAGCAGGAGGCGCTGGCGCCGGCGCGCTGGGCGCTGGTGCTTGCCTCGCGCTGCGCCGGCCTGGCGGCGCCGATCGACGGCGTCACCGCCGCCATCGACGATGCAGCGATGCTGGCGCGCGACACGCGGCGTGCCCTGGGCTTCGGCTTTGGCGCCAAGCTGTGCATCCACCCGCGCCAGGTCGCCGGCGTGCATGCGGCCATGGCGCCTTCCGCCGCGCAGCTGGACTGGTCTGCGCGCGTGCTGGCGGCGGCAGCCCAGAGCGGCGGCAGCGCCGTGATGGTCGACGGCAAGATGGTCGACGCACCCGTCATTCGCCTCGCGCAGCAGCTGCGCGCCCGCGCACCCGCCGCGGGCTGAGGCCGGCGCGCCGCACGGCGCACTCCAACGTCAGCCGGACGCATCACGCGTCCCTTGAACGCGCTTTCCGGCGCGTCGTTTCGCTGCGCGAAGCCTTCACTCACCCCGTGCAAACCCTTGCTTGCTCTCGTTGACACCTTCTGCGTCAGCGCTATAAACTCGGTTCGTCATACAGAACCTTGTTCTGTATATAGAACAAATCAAAGCATCATCCCGACCTGACTGGCAACGCCAGGTTCCAACGGAGACAACATGTTGTGCAAAGAAATGGGTTGCGAGCCATGGCTGCAGTGACATCCCGCATGGCACCGGCCGGCGCCGCCGAAGCCAGGCCGCAGGGCTGGCTGCATGGCGTGCGCTTCGATCAGCAACTGATCGTGTTCCTGCTGTTCGTCGCGATCTTCGCGGCCTTCTCGATCTTCCTGTCCGGCTTCTTCAGCGTCGGCAACCTGCTGACGCTCATGCGCACGGTGTCGGTGCTGGGCATCCTGGGGCTGGGCATGGCGGTGGTGGTGATCGGGCGCGGCATCGACCTGTCGATGATTGCGCTGCTCGCCGTGCCGACCGCGCTGGTCCTCACGCTGGCCTCGCGCGGCTACGGCGTCGGCCTGTCGCTGGCCGGTGGCTTCGGCTTGGCGATCGCCATCGGCGTGTTGAACGGCGTGCTGGTCGCCTATGCGGAAATCCCCTCGCTGTTCACCACGCTGGCGGTCGGCATCGGCCTGGCCGGCATCGGGCAGAGCGGCCTGTTCGACTACGAGATCGTGCCCTGGCCGGCCGCGCTCGACCCGATCGGCTGGATCGGCCGTGGGTCGCTGCTGGGCGTGCCGTACTCGGTGCTGGCCTTCGTCGGCGCGGCAATCTGCATCGGCATCTTCATGCGGCGCACCCGCCCCGGCACCTTCATCTACGCCACCGGCGACAACCCCAGCGCGGCGCGCCTGACCGGCATCCCGGTGCGGCCGGTGGTGATCCTGCAGTACGTCATCGCCGCCGTGGTCAGCGTGTTCGCCGGCCTGGTGATGGCGGCCTCGGCCAGCAACATGGACACCCGCATCTTCAACCTGACCTGGATCTACGACGTGATCCTGGTGGTGGTGCTCGGCGGCATCGGCCTGTCGGGCGGGCGCGGCGGCGCGCTGAACGTGGTGGTCGGCACGCTGCTCATCGGCACCATCGTGAACGGCATGACCATCATGGACGTCTCCTACCAGGCGCAGAACCTGATCAAGGGCGTGGTGCTGCTGTTCGCCATCTCGCTGGACAGCTTCATCAATCCGCGCAACGAAGAGACGGCGCAGCAAGGCGACATCTAGCTTCACCCTTCAAACCATTCCGAACCCAGACAGGAGACAAAGACGTGATCAAACTCAGCAATTTCGTTGGCAAGGGCGCCGTCGCCATGGTGATGACGGCGCTGCTCGCGGCCGCCGGTGGCGCGCACGCGCAGCAGAGCATGGACGACCCGGCACGCGCCGGCTACTACGCCGCGTTGAAGGACAAGCGGGTGGTGTTCGTGCCGGTCTTCATGGGGCTGGACCTGACCGAGGGCTGGTCCAAGATGATGAAGAAGCAGGCCGATGCGCTGGGCTACAAGTACGAGGTGCGCAACTCGAACTTCAACACCGCGGCCGGCGCCCAGACGCTCACCTCGCTGATCACCGAAAAGCCCGACGTGATCGTGGTGCAGAACCCGGACGTGCAGTCCTACGCCAAGCTCCTGGCCAAGGCCGAGGCGGCGGGCATCCACGTCATCCAGCTCAACATGAAGACCAACCTGCTGACGACCGGCTTCGTCGGTGCCGACGTGGTCGCGATCGGCGAGACGCAGGCCCGCGCCGCGGTCGAGAAGTGCGGCCCCGGCACCTCGGGCAAGGTGCTGATCCTGGCCGGCCCGCCGACCAGCCCTTTCTCGGCTTACATGCTCAAGGGTTACGAGAACGTGTTCAGCAAGACGCCGGCCATCAAGGTGGTCTCGCAGCAATCCACCGGCGACTATGAATCGTCCAAGGCCAAGTCGATCACGCAGGTGGTGCTGCAGCAGCACCCCGACCTGTGCGCCACGCTGGGCGTGTGGGACAACGCCGATGTGGGCACCGCGGCGGCCATCAAGGAGGCGGGCAAGAGCGACAAGGTGTTCGTCTCCACCTCGGGCGGCGGCGGTGAGCTGGCCTGCAAGGGCATCCGCGATGGCATGTGGCAGCACTACGTGAGCTACGACGTGCCCGGCCAGGCGCGCGACCTGAACGCGCTGATCTCCGCCGCGCTGCAGGACAAGGAAAAGGTCGGCACCAGCAAGACCATCCTCTACACGCCGCTGGTCGTCTACAACAAGGCGAACCTCAAGGACCAGTTCTGCTGGACGCTGGACACCATCCGCTGAGTCACCGCCGCAAGCGCGCACCGATCCATTGAACCTGCCGTGATCCCGGCGCCACGCATGTCGTGCGTGGCGCCGCGGATGGCCGATCCACGACCATGTCCCACACCCTTACACGACTGCGCTACCAGCTCTGGCCTGACAAGATGTTCGGCGAGCTGCTGCAAAAGCAGTGGATGGAAACCGCCGTCCCCTTGCTGGTGCTGCTGCTGACGATCGCGATCTTCAGCTCGCGCATCGACAACTTCATCTCGGTCTCCAACACCGCCGACACGCTGCGCCAGGCGAGCGAACTGGGCTTTGTCGTGCTGGGCATGTCGCTGGTGCTGATCGTCGGCGGCATCGACCTGAGCGTCGGCTCGACCTTCGCGATCTGCAACCTGGCGGCGCTGTACTGCGTGCACGTGCTCGACCTGCCGATCCCCGTTGCCATCGTCATCACCATCGCCTGCGGCGCCCTGCTCGGTGCCGTCAACGGCGTGCTGATCGGCTACCTGCGCATGCGCGCCTTTCTCACCACCATGGTCACGCTGATCGTCTACAAGGCGCTGTTCGACATGCTCGCCTACCGCTGGGCGGTGCCGATCTCCTCGGTCATTCCGACCTCCGAGGTCTGGGACTTCATCGGCAATGGCGAGTTTCTCGGCGTCCCCGCCGTGGCCTGGATCTTCGGCCTGCTCGCCATCGGCAGCCACGTCTTCCTGACGCGCCTGCGGGCCGGCTGGCATGTGATGGCGGTGGGCGGCAACCGCCGCTCGGCCTACAACTCGGGCCTGCCGGTGAACCGCGTGGTGGCGCTGTCGTATGTGGCCTCCGGCGCGTTCGCGGCCATTGCCGCGGTGTTCTACGCCTCGCGTCTGGCCAGCCCCGGCGCCGACACCGGCAAGGGCATGGAGATCATGGTGCTGACGGCGGCCATCCTCGGCGGCATCCGCCTGGGCGGCGGCAAGGGCTCGGTCACCAAGGCCGTGCTGGGCACGCTGATCGTGCTGCTGCTGACCAACGGCCTGCTGCGCCTGGCGGTGCCGGCCGGCGAGTCGCGGCTGATCCTGGCCGGCATCCTGCTGCTGGCCGCCACCATCGACATCCGCTGGTTCAAGAACCGGCACAAGGCGATCCAGGAGCTGTATGTCAGCCCCGGCTACCTGGCGCTGCCGCCGGCACCGTCGACGCGCGCCGAGGCCGGCTCGAAGTACGCGCCGAACGACAAGCTGCGCCAGGTGGAACTGATCGGTCTCGGCCAGGTGGAGTCGCCGGAAGACGTGATCCTGGACGCCGAGGACAACCTCTACTGCGGCACGCGACACGGCGAGATCGTGCGCTTCTTCGCCCCCGATTACCAGCGGCGCGAGGTCTATGCGCGCATCGGCGGCCAGCCGCTCGGGCTGGCCTTCGACGGCGAGTGGAACCTGTACGTCTGCGTGGGCGGCATGGGCCTGTACCGCGTGACGCCGCAGCGCCAGGTGGAGAAGGTGACCGACGAGACCAATCGCTCGCTGTTCTCGATCATCGACGACAGTCGCCTGCGGCTGGCCGACGACCTGGACATCGCGCCGGACGGCCGCATCTTCTTCTCCGAGGCTACCGTGCGCTACGAGATGCACGAGTGGCCGACCGACAGCCTGGAAGGCCGCGGCAACGGCCGCATCATCTGCTGGGACCCGCGCACCCGCAAGACCAGCACGGTGCTGCGCAACCTGGTCTTCCCGAACGGCGTGGCGATGGCCTCCGACGGCCAGTCGATCATCTTTGCCGAAAGCTGGGCCTGCTCGATCAAGCGCTATTGGTTCGACGGCCCGAAGGCCGGCACCACCGAGACCGTGATCGCCAGCCTGCCGGGCTACCCCGACAACATCAACCGCGCCTCCGACGGCAACTACTGGCTGGCCCTGATGGGCATGCGCAGCCCGGCCTTCGACCTGGCGATGAAGATGCCGGGCTTCCGGCGCCGCATGTCCAAGCAACTGCCGGGCGACGAATGGCTGTCGCCGAACATCAACACCGGCTGCATCGTCAAGTTCAACGAGCGCGGCGAGATCCTGGACACGCTGTGGGACCTGGGCGGCGAGAACCACCCGATGATCACCTCGATGCGCGAGCACCGCGGCTATCTCTACATCGGCGGCATTTCGAACAACCGCATCGGCCGCTACAAGCTGGGCGACGTCGATCCGAACTTCGTGCAGCGTCCGGTCAAGGTGGAGGTGGCGCATGGTTGAAATGATCTCCAACCTGGCCGCGTTACTGTTCGGGCGCCGCAAGTCGACGCTCTCGATCCCGATCCTCGACGGCGCGCTCAAGCCCAACAACCTGCTCGAGGAAGCCCCGGTGTTCGCCGAGCGCGAGGGCCTGGAAGACCTGGCGCTGGCACCCGATGGCACGCTGTACGCCGCCTGCGGCCAGCAGGTGTTCCGCGTCTCGGACACGGGTGCCTTCGAGCAAGTCTGCAGCTTCGAGCGCGACGTGACCGCGCTGGCGGTTGGCGACGCGATCGGCCTGGCGGTCGGCCTGGGCAATGCGGTGCGCCTGCATGCCGGCAGCACCGCCGAGATCCAGATCGACCGCTGCGACGGCCAGCCGCTGAATGCCGTGAACGCCCTGCACGCCGCGGCCGACGGCACGCTGCTGATCAGCGATGGCTCGGCGACCCGCCCGTATCCGGAATGGCGCCACGACCTGCTGGAGAAAGGCAGCAGCGGACGCCTGCTGCGGCACGACCCGCGCAGCGGCAACACCACCACCTTGGCCAGCGGACTCGGCTACAGCTTCGGCGCCTTCGCCGACGCGCAGGGCCAGGTGCTGGTCGCCGAAGCGTGGAAGCACCAGCTCAGCAGCGTTGGCAATAGTGGCGCACGCCAGGTGGTGCTGCCGGCCTTGCCGGGCTACCCGGCGCGCATGGCGCCCGCGGTCGGCGGTGGCTTCTGGCTCAGCGTGTTTGCCTGCCGCACGCAGCTCGTCGAGTTCGTGCTGGGCGAGGACGCCTACCGCCACGAAATGATGCGCAGCATCGAGCCGCGCTACTGGGTGGCACCGGCGCTGTCGTCGGGCGCCGATTTCCTGGAGCCGCTGCAGGGCGGCAGCGTCAAGCAGATGGGCATCCTCAAGCCCTGGGCGCCCCCGCGCTCCTACGGCCTGCTGCTGCGCGTGGGCGATGACTTTGTGCCGCAGTTCGCGCTGCACAGCCGCGTCGGCGGCCGGCATCACGGCGTGGTGGCGGCGGTGCAGCGCGGCGATGAACTGTTCGTGCTGGCCAAGGGCGCCGGCCGGATCCTGCGGCTCTCGGCCGCGCAAGCCAGCCAGGGAGCAGCACTGTGAGCGCGATCCTCGAACTGCGGAAAGTGACCAAGGTCTATGGCCGCGCGGCGGCGGTGGAGAACATCGACTTCGCGCTGGAGCGCGGTGAAGTGCACGCGCTGCTCGGCGAGAACGGTGCCGGCAAGTCGACCCTGACCAAGATGATGGCCGGTGTGGTCGCGCCCACCTCGGGTACCTTGTGGCTCGAGGGCCGCGAGATCCAGCTCGCCACGCCCTCCGAAGCCCTGAAGGCGGGCATTGCCATGGTGTTCCAGGAGACCAGCCTGGTGCAGTCGATGACGGTCGCGCAGAACCTCTTCCTGGGCAAGGAGAAGTTCTTCAACCGCATGCGCGGCATCAACATCGCGGCCCAGCAGTTCATGCAGTCGCTCAGCTTCCAGGTCGACCCGACCCTGCTGGTCGGCGCGCTCGGCGCGGCCAAGAAACAGATGGTCGAAATCGCGCGGGCGATGCTGCTGGAGGCCAAGGTGATCGTGTTCGACGAGCCCACTGCCTCGCTCACGCCGGAGGAAAAACGCCACTTCTTCGATCTCATCGCGACGCTGAAAAAGCGCGGCATATCGGTCATCTTCATCTCGCACGCGCTAGAGGAAGCGCTGGCCATTTCCGACCGCACCACCGTGCTGCGCGACGGCAAGCACGTGCTGACCGACCTCACCGCCCACCTCGACCGCGCGAAGATCGTGCAGGCGATGGTCGGGCGGGACCTGTCGCAGGAGCTGTACGGCACGCGCAAGAGCGCGGTGCGGCCGGCCGGCAAGCGGGTGCTGAGCGTGCAGAACCTGCGCGTGGGCAACATGGTCAAGAACAACTCGCTGTCGGTGTTTGCCGGGCAGATCACCGGCGTCTTCGGGCTGGTCGGCTCCGGCCGTACCGAGACCTTCAAGGTGGTGGCCGGCGTCATCAAGCGCGACTACAGCCACGGCGGCGACGTGATCCTCGGCGGCAAGGCGGTGCGCTACCGCGTGCCGGCGCAGGGCATCCGCGACGGCGTGGCCTACATCACCGAAGACCGCAAGGCCGAGGGCTTCTTCGAGACGATGTCGATCAAGTCGAACATCTTCATGGGCCTGCTGGCCAAGGCCCGCTTCGGCCGCTTCTGGCTGCGCGGGCGCGATGTCGACGCGGTGGGCGAGCGCTGGACGCGCTCGCTGCACGTGCGTTCGGTCAGCAAGAGCGCACGGGTGATCGAGCTGTCGGGCGGCAACCAGCAGAAGGTGGTGATCGCCAAGTCGCTGGTGCAGGAGCCCGAACTGATCATCTTCGACGAGCCGACGCGCGGCGTCGACGTGGGCGCCATCGCCGAAATCCACCAACTCATCAATCGCCTGGCCGACGAGGGCAAGGCGGTGGTCGTCATTTCCTCCTACCTGCCCGAAGTGATGCTGCTGTCGGACCGCCTGCTGGTGGCCCGCCAGGGCAAGGTCGTCGAGGAGTTCTCGGCGCTCGATGCGACCGAAGAAAAGCTGATGTACGCGGCGGTGCATTGAACGCGCGCCACCTTCCTTCCCCTCTTCATTCACACCTTCACCATGACAACGCCTGATTCCTCCTTGTTCTCCGTGGCGCTCGACAGCTTCGAGGCGATGCCGCGCTACGGCCACCTGATCGACAACCGCTGGGTCGCCGGCAGCGGCGCGCCGCTGGCCGTGCTGGCACCGGCCACCGGCCGGCCCTTCGCCTGGCTCGCCAGCGGCGGCGCCGGCGAGATCGATTCCGCCGTCGGCGCGGCGCGTGCCGCGCTCGACGGCGACTGGGGCCGCACCAGCGCGACCGAGCGCGGCCGGCTGATGCTGCGCTTCGCCACGCTGGTGCTGGCCCAGGTCGAGCGGCTCGCCTGGATCGAGGCGCACGACACCGGCAAGCCGATCTCGCAGGCGCGCGCCGACATCCGCGCGGTAGCGCGCTACTTCGAGTTCTACGGCGGCGCCGCCGACAAGATCCACGGCGAGGTAATTCCCTACCTCAATGGCTACAACGTCTCGGTGGTGCGCGAGCCGCTGGGCGTCACGGCGCACATCATTCCCTGGAACTACCCCGCGCAGATGTTCGGCCGCACGCTGGCGCCGGCCCTGGCGATGGGCAACGCCTGCGTCATCAAGCCGGCCGAGGAGGCCTGCCTGGTCTGCCTGGAACTGGGGCAGCTCGCCGTCGAGGCCGGCTTTCCGGCCGGCGCACTGAACATCGTCACCGGGCTGGGCGAGCGCGCCGGCGCGGCGCTGACGCAGCACCCGGGCATCAACTTCATCTCCTTCACCGGCTCGCCCGAAGTCGGCCGCCTGGTGCAGGAAGCGGCGGCGGTGCACCACATTCCGGTCACGCTCGAACTGGGCGGCAAGTCGCCGCAGGTGGTGTTTGCCGACGCCGATCTCGAACTCGCCGCGCTCACCGTCTGCAAGGCCGTGGTGCAGAACGCCGGCCAGACCTGCTCGGCCGGCAGCCGCGTGCTGGTCGAGCGGTCGATCTTCGATCGCTTCATGGGCATGGTTGCTGCGCACTTCAGCGCGCTGCGCATCGGCCGCCCGGAAGACGACGCCGACCTGGGTCCGCTGATCAGCGCCACGCAGCAGAAGCGCGTGCTGCAGTTCATCGAGAACGCCCGGCGCGACGGCCTGCCGGTGCTGGCCGAGCGGCAGCCGCCGGCCGCGCTCGAGGGCGGCTTCTTCGTGCCGCCGATGCTGTTCGGGCCGGTGCCGGCTGACAACGCATTGGTGTGCCGCGAGGTGTTCGGCCCGGTGCTGGCGGCGCAGGTGTTTGACAGCGAGGAAGAAGCCGTCGCGCTGGCCAACGGCACGGAGTTCGGGCTGGTGGCCGGCGTCTGGACGCGCGACGGCGCGCGCCAGCAGCGGCTGGCCAAGCGCATCGTGTCGGGCCAGGTCTTCATCAACTGCTACGGCGCCGGCGGCGGCGTGGAGCTGCCCTTCGGCGGCACCAAGCGCAGCGGCCACGGCCGCGAAAAGGGCTTGATTGCGCTGGAGGAATTCAGCACCACCAAGACCATCGTCAACCAGTACGCCTGATCGGCTCAGGCGACCCCATCCCACATCACATCACCCAAGGAAATTCCATGAAGCAACTCGAAGGAAAGATCGCGATCGTCACCGGCGGCGCACAAGGTTTCGGCGAAGGCATCGTTCGCCTCTACGTGGCCGAGGGCGCGCGCGTCGTCGTGGCCGACCTCGATGTCCAGCGCGGCCAGGCGCTGGCCGCCGAGCTCGGCAGCAACGTGCACTTCGTGCGCTGCGACGTTTCCAAGCGCCCGGACATCGACGCGCTGATCAAGGCCTGCGTCGACAACTACGGCGCACCGGACATCGTGGTGAACAACGCCGGCACGACGCACAGCAACCGCCCGATGCTGGAAGTTGACGAGGCTACCTTCGACCTGGTCTACGCCGTCAACGTCAAGTCGATCTTCCACATGGCGCACGCGGTGGTGCCGCTGATGAAGAAGCGCAAGAGCGGCGTGATCCTGAATGTCGGCTCGGTCGCCGGCATCCGTCCGCGGCCGGGCCTGTCCTGGTACAACGGCAGCAAGGGCGCGGTCAACGTGATCTCGAAGTCGATGGCGGTCGAGCTCGGGCCCGACAACATCCGCGTGAATTCGATCTGCCCGGTGATGGGCGAGACAGGCCTCCTGGAGAAGTTCATGGGCGTGCCGGACACGCCCGAGAATCGCGCCCGCTTCGTTGCCACCATTCCGCTGGGCCGCCTCGCGCGCCCGGCCGACGTGGCCGCCGCGGCGCTCTACCTCGGCAGCGATGCGGGTTCGTTCATCAGCGGTGTCGAGTTTCCGGTGGACGGCGCGCGCACGGTTTGACCGTTTGAGCTTGCGCCGGCGCGGCAGCGTCAGGTGGCCGCGCCGAGCTGGTGCGAGAGCGCCTGCGCCAGCCCGCGGATCTCGCTGATCGCATTCTTCTGGATCTTGGGCGTCGCGGTGTCGCAGTTCATGGCGACCGCGACGCCGGCCACGGCTTCCTTGCCGTGCGGTCCGAACACCGGCGCACCAAAAGCCAGCATGCCGTCGCGCACCTCTTCCACGTCGATCGAATAGCCATCCTTGGCCGCTTGCGCAATCAGCTTGCGCAGCTTCGGCACGCTCATCTCCGACTTGGTCGTCAGCTTCACGCGTGGAAAGCTGGCGAGTTTTTCTTCCAGCAGGTCCTTGGGCAGCGTGCTCAGGATCGCGCGGCCCGACGCGGCCAGCACCGCCGGCAAGCGCGTGCCCATGCGCAACTCGATGCCCAGCGGGTCGGAGCCCGGTCGACTGATCATGTAGACCACGTCGACGCCATCGAGCACCGACAGGTTCACGGTAAATTCCGGCAACGTCTGGCGCGCCGCGAGATTCGACAGGAAGAGCTGCGGCAGGCTGGTCTGCTTGAGGTAGGCATGCGCAAAGGCCATCACGTGCGCGCCCAGTTGATAGCCCGTCGGCTGGCGGCTCAACAGGCCGCCCGCCACCAGTTCCGTGCACAGGCCGAAGGCCGAACTCTTGACGATGCCCAGCCGCGTGGCGAGCTCGGAAAGCGAGAGCGGCTGCCCCGTTTCCGCCAACAGGTTGAGCAGTTGGATCGCGCGCGAAACCGCTGGGACAAGAGGCGTTTTTCGGGGTGCTGTGTCGCTCGATGCAGCGGGCGCGCGAGAGGCCATTGGAGGTGTGGCTACATGATGCTGGGTGGGGCGATCATTTTAGCGTTGGCACTGTGTGCGATGGCTCAACGACGACGCGATCGCAACGCACGGTATGTGCGCTCAGAGGAGCAACAAGCTAGCTTCCCATCGATTGCTGAAGGTGTTCATCTGGCCAGCAGGAGCGGTTTTCACGCCTCTCAGGCTGTTCCGGATTCCGGTGCCATCCTGGCGTGCTTAGCGGCTCGCTGCACTGCGAAGCTGCTCAACCATTGCAACCAGTAGCGGGCCCAATCTCTTCTCCATGGTCTCGCGCGAGGCTACGTCGATCTGAGCAACACAATTGAAGACGACTGCTTCGCCAGCGCCGGTAGTGCCGAACGGCACGGCAACCGCGTGGTAGTCGGGATGTTGCTCGCCATAGCTGCTGCAGAAGCCCTTGCGGGTAATTTCTTCTCGGGCAGCGCGCAGACGCGCTTGGTACTTGGACCACACTGCCGGTGTATGCACTCGAACTTCGTTCAGCAAGGCCTCACGCGCAGCTTGATCCAGTCCCCCGACATAGGCATGGCCAATGGCTGTCGATGCGATCGGATATCGAAGACCGATATCAGACAACTGCGCTGACCAGGGTGCAATCGCGCGACTTGTTTCGACGTAGACGATGCTCAGTCGATCGCGAATTCCCATCGACACCGATCCCCGCGTTTGCCGTGCCAACTCGTTCATCAGTGGGCGAGCGGTCTGACGCAACGACAGAGTTGCCAGCAGCGGATACCCAAGGGAGATCACGGCCGGGCCCAAGCGGTACTTTCCAGTGGACGGGTCGTTGCGCAGATAGCCCAGCTTCACCAACGTATAGGTAAAGCGCGAAACAGTCGCGCGCGGCAGTCCAGTCTCCTCGGCAAGCTCCTTGTTGCCGAGCACCGGTCGCAGGACGCTGAAGCTTCGCAGGACATCCAGCCCGCGCGCCAGGGTGGTCGCAAACTGACGGTCGTCAGCGGCACTCGCGACGTTCTGGTTGTATTCGAGGTCTGCTGGGTCTTGATTGGTCTGGTAGGCATTGTGCACATCGGGACTGCCTTTCCCTCTTGCATCGCCAGACGATGAATTCCGCATATCCGAATTGTATTCGGACTGTCGAAACGGAAGCGATGGAATGGACTCGGCTCCAGCAGACTTCTCTGCGAACACCACCACGAGACAAGAAATGCTTAGCCGAGAAGACAACGAACTGCTCACTCTGACGGGCCCGGGCACCTCCATGGGCGCGCTCTTGCGCCGCTACTGGATGCCGGTACTTCTGTCGCGCGAACTACCGGAGCCCGACTGTCCTCCGAAGAAGATCAAGGTGCTGGGCGAGGACCTCCTCGCTTTCCGCGACACCTCTGGCAAGGTCGGCCTGGTCGATCCTGTGTGCCCTCACCGTGGCGCAAGTCTCTACTACGGCCGCAATGAGAACTGCGGGCTGCGCTGCGTGTTCCACGGTTGGAAGTTCGACACTGCGGGTCGTTGTGTCGACATGCCTACTGCGCCGTCGGATTCACCGATCAAGGACCGGATGAAGATCAAGGCCTACCCCACGCAAGAGTGGGGGGACTACGTCTGGGCCTACATGGGCAGCGAACCCGAACCGCCGCAGCTTCCCATGATGGCATTTGCAATGGTGCCTCCGTCGCATCGATTCGTCAGCAAGAAGTGGCAGGACTGCAATTGGCTTCAGTGTGTCGAAGGCGCAGTGGACACCGCGCACTTCTCGTTCCTCCACATGATCCTGGGCACAGAGGACGATGAGAAGGCTGCTGTCGATCGCCTCAAGCATGCAGCGCTTGGTACTCAAGAAGTTCGAAACGACCGCTTTCGCTGGGTACGTGACGACCCGATGCCACGTTTCAGTGTGGAGGAGATTGATAGCGGGCTGGTGCTGGGCGCCGCCCGCAGCGCGGATGGGGACGATCTCTACTGGCGTATTACGCACTTTCTCGCGCCCAACCATGGGTTGGCACCGAGCGCCTTTCCGGGAGAGAACTATCACGGCCAGACCTTCGTTCCGGTCAGCGATACGAGTTGCTGGATCTACACCTATACATGGAATCCAGACCGTCCCCTGACTGAACAGGAGCTTGCGCTGGCCAAAGGTGGACACACGGTGCACGCCGCGGTGGACGAGCACTATGTGCCGATCCGAAATATTCGCAACGACTATCTGATTGATCGCCAGGAACAGAAGCACAGCAGCTTCACAGGAATCCACGGAGTCTCTGAGCAGGACGCAGCGATTCAGGACAGCCAAGGTCCCATTGCAGATCGCACACGGGAGCATCTGGGGCCGACCGATGTGGGCGTCGTGCGCACCCGCCGTCTGCTGCTGCAGCAGGTGCGCGATTCCATGAACGGCATCTCGCCCAAGGCGCTGGCACACCCCGAGGCCTACGCCGTCCACTCGGGCGGATGGGTCGCACCCCGCTCCCGATCTTTGAGCGAGGTCATGGTGGAACGCTTCGGTGACAGTGAGGGTCGGGGCACGCGGCCCTTGGGCAGTTGACCTCGGTGCGAATCAAACATTTTAAGGAGACCACGATGAGAAAACTCTTGCAGGATGGCCTGCGGCTGATCTGCGCGCTGATGCTGGCGTCAGGCGCTCTCTGTGCCTGGGCGCAGACCTATCCGACCAAGCCGATCCGACTGGTTGTTCCGTATCCCCCCGGCGGGATTGGCGACACCTTGGCGCGCGAGTTGGGGACGCAGCTGGGTTCGCGTTTGAAGCAACCTGTGATCGTGGACAACAGGCCTGGCGCGAGTCAGATGATCGGGGCGGAGTACGTCGCCAAGTCTGCTCCCGATGGCTACACCCTCTTTCTGGGCAGCTTGTCCAGCCTAGTTCTCAATGTGTACTCGCACAAGTCGATCTCCTACGACCCCTTCAAGGACTTCGCGCCGGTATCCATGTTCTTCAGCACGCCGCTGTATCTGGTCGTCAATCCAAGCCTACCGGTCCACAACGTGCAGGAATTCGTGGCTTACACCAAAGCCAATCCGGGCAAGGTCAGCTATGGCTCGATCGGCACCGGAAGCTCCTTGCACCTGGCAGGCGAGATGTTCAAGGCTGCCGCAGGTGTCGACATGCTGCACGTCCCGTACAAGGGCAGTGTGCCAGCCTTGACCGACCTGATGGGCGGGCAGATTCAGGCCTTGTTCGACGCCGGCACTTCTTCGCTGCCCCAAGTTCGCGCCGGCAAGCTTCGCGTGCTTGGCGTCACCAGCGCCAAGCGTGCAAGCGGCACGCCGGATATTCCCGCGATATCGGAAACCGTGCCGGGCTACGACGCTTCGTTCTGGTTCGCCATCGTCGCGCCGGCAGGCACTCAAAAGGCCATCGTGGAGCGACTGTCGGCTGAGATCACCGACATCCTCAAGCAGCCTGCGCTGCGTGACCGCTACAAGACGAACGGCGTGGAGCTGAGCGGCAGCACGCCGGCGGAGCTCTCTGCTCAGATGCGTTCAGACCTGCCGCGATGGACCGCAATTCAGAAGCAGGCCGGTGTCAACCCCGAGTGAAGGAGATCTCATGCGCAATCATTTCAAGAAGCGCCTTCAGGCGCGCGAACCTCAGTTCGGCATATTCGTCGTATCCAATGCGATGCAGAACGCAGAGGCGCTCGCCGGGAGCGGGTACGACTACTTGTGCTTCGATGTCGAACACTCACCTTCGTCGACCCCCGCGCTGCACGCCCAGCTCGCCGCCATCGCGGGGAGCGGAACTGCGAGCGTGGTGCGCCTGACGGGCTTGGATCTGGCGGCATTCAAGCACTACCTGGACCTTGGCGTCGATGCCTTGATGGTGCCCAACATTCATACGGCCGAGCAGGCGCGCAAGGCCGTCCAGTACACCCGCTACCCACCGAATGGCGGCGTGCGGGGGCTTGGCGGAACGATGCGTGCGACCCGATACGGGCGCGACAAAGACTACTTTGCCACCGCGGCTGAGAACACCTGCCTGCTCGCGCAGATCGAGAGCCAGGAGGGCCTGCGTAACCTGGATGCGATCTGTGCGGTGGAGGGCGTGGACTTGCTCTTCTTTGGACCTACGGACTTGTCTGCCGACATGGGCTACATGGGTCAGCCTGGGCACCCAGAGGTCGTCGCCGCCATCGAGGCCGGAATCCGTCGCGCGCAAGCGTTGGGAAAGCCCTCCGGCATTCTGGCTGGCGACCCGGACTGCCAACGCTACATCGATGCCGGCGCGACCATGGTCATCCTGGGCTCGGACCTCGGGTTGATGGTGCGCGGCGCCGACGCGCTTGCAGGCAAGTACTGCAAGCCTCGCTGAATCACGCTAACTGAGATCTTCATGACATCACCAATCGATACCAATACGGCTCTTGCCGACCTTGCCGCGATGTACCGCATTCGGCATCTCGAGGAGAAGATCACCGAATTACGAAAGCAGCAGATCATTCAAGGATCCGTGCACCTTTGCATAGGGCAGGAAGCTGTGTATGTCGGTGCACGCGGCGCTTTGACGGACGACGATCGGGTTTTCAGCACCTACCGCGGCCATGGCTGGGCGATGGCGTGCGGTGTGCCGGCCGAGGGCATCCTTGCAGAGCTCCTGGGTCGTGAAACTGGCGTATGCCGCGGCCGGGGCGGCTCGGCCATGTTCAGCGCTGCCGACTACGGCTTCTACGGTGAGAATTCGATCGTCGGCGCCGGTGCACCGATCGCCTGCGGCGCGGCGCTGTCGGCGCGAGTGAAGCACGAACCCCGTGTGGCTTTGACGGCATTCGGTGACGGGGCAATGAACCAGGGCGCAATTCACGAAGCCATGAACTTCGCCGCCTACCTGAGCCTGCCGGTGTTGTTCGTTTGCGAGAACAACACCTACGCCGAGCTGACACCGATCGCCGAAACCGTGCGTGACCCTGAGCTTCACAAGCGCGCGGCGGCATATGGCATGCCTGGCGAGCGCATTGACGGCAACGATGTGGCCGCAGTGCGAGCCTGCATGGCTCATCACGCGCATCGCGCGCGTGAGGGGCATGGGCCCGCGCTGATTGAAATGATGACGCAACGTCTTGTGGGGCACTACTACGGGGATATGCAAAGCTATCGCCCGAGGGGCGAATTGACGGCGGCCAAGCAACACGAACCCATTGTGAGATTGCGTACGCAGATGTTGGCCAGCGGCACGTTGGGCAACGTGCTCGACGACGTCGAAGCGGATGCCCGTACATACATCGAAAGTGCGGCTGCCGTGGCGCTCGCCGCGCCCATGGCCGCATGCGAAACCGTGAAGGAACACCTCTATGCGTAACGAAGCCAGCAGCCCTCCAACCGTACAGTTGTCGTTCGGAAAATCCATCAATGCAGCGTTGAGCCGCGCGCTGGTCGAGTTCCCGGAGACCATCCTGTATGGCGAGGATCTTGCCAAGCCAGGGGGCGTGTTCGGCGTGACCAAGAACCTGCAAGCCGAAGCAGGTGCGTTGCGCGTGTTCGATACGCCTATCAGCGAGACCGCCATGCTGGGCGCCGCCGTGGGCGCTGCCATGACCGGACTACGGCCGATCGTCGAGATCATGTGGATCGACTTCAGTCTTGTGGCAATGGATCAGATCGTGAACCAGGCTGCAAACGTCCGTTATGTCTCGGCGGGCAGGCTCTCTGCACCGCTGACCATCCGCACTCAGCAGGGGGCAACGCCTGGCTCGTGCGCTCAGCACTCACAGAATCTCGAGGCGATCTATGCACATGTCCCTGGACTTCGGGTGGGAATCCCGGCAACCGCACAAGATGCCTACTCGATGCTGCTCGCCGCAGTTCAATGCGACGACCCCACACTGGTGATCGAGAACCGAGCGCTCTATCACACCGAGGCGCAGGACGTTGTCATCGACGGTCCGATCGAATCTGCGGAAGGTGCTCACGTCGTGCGCAAGGGAAGAGACCTGACCATCGTGACTTGGGGCGCTATGCTGCACCAGGCAATGGCGGCGGCGGAGATTCTGAAGACCGAAGGAACCGAAGCAGAGGTCATCAACGCACGCTGGATCGCCCCGTTCGACTGGCCTACGCTCTTCTCGAGTGTGCAGCGCACACGCAGCCTGCTGGTCGTACACGAAGCCAACGTGAGCGGAGGCTTCGGAGCCGAGATCGGCATGCGGGTGCAGGCGGAGTTGTTCGGGATGCTGTCTGCTCCCGTCGAGCGCCTTGGAGTCGACGACTGCCGGATGCCTGCCGCGCCGCATCTGCAGGCGGCGCTCCTCCCCAATGCCGAACGCATCGCCGAACGCGCGCGCAAACTTGCCCGCGTGATGTGATGGCCTCGATGCGTTACATCGACTACGGCAATGGGGGTGGCCCGGAAGTGCTGCATGCCGCAATCTGCGATCGCCCTGTGCCACGCGAGGGCGAAGTTCTGGTGGAGATCGCGTTTGCAGGGGTGAATCGCCCAGACTGCGCGCAGCGAATTGGCCGTTACCCTCCGCCCGTTGGGGCGTCGCCTATCCTCGGCCTCGAGGTGGCGGGGCACGTGTCGGCAGTTGGCCCCGGAGTTCAACGTTGGCAGCGTGGCGATGCGGTTTGTGCGTTGGTGCCTGGTGGCGGCTACGCTGAATTCTGCGCGGTTCCGGCTGCGCACTGCCTGCCAGTTCCGACAGGCCTGTCGCTGGCACAAGCCGCTGCGCTTCCGGAGACCTGCTTCACGGTATGGGACAACGTTTTCGAGCGTGCACGACTGAAGCCCGGTGAAAGCTTCCTTGTCCACGGCGGCGCTGGTGGTATCGGTACGACCGCCATCCAGATGGCCAGTGCACTGGGCGCTCACGTGATGGCGACAGTGGGCGATGCCTCCAGAATTGACTACTGCATGCGGGCAGGTGCCGAACGCGTCGTGCCGTACCGCGAGGAGGATTTCGTCACAGCTTCAATGGAGTTCACTCAGGGCAAGGGACACGATGTGATCCTGGACATGGTGGCGGGCACTTACGTGGAACGCGACCTCGAGGCGCTTGCAATGGATGGACGAATTGCGTTGATCGCTTTCATGGGCGGTACTCAGGCGACGGTCGATGTCGTGAAGATTCTTCGCAAGCGCGCTTCCATCATGGGATCGACCCTTCGGCCCCGCAGCATCGAATACAAAGCAGAGCTGACAAGAGCCTTGGAACACCATTGGTGGCCGCGCTTGGCCGAAGCAAAGCTGCAGCCTGTCGTTCATGAGGTTTTTGCCTTGGATGATGCTGCAAAGGCGCATGCGCTGATGGAGAGCGGAACCCACAACGGAAAGATCGTTCTTTCCGTCAGTCGCTAAGGAGCGCGCACGTGGATCGCCAATCTCAACGGGACATCGAATGGGACTGTTCCCAGGTCCTGCTTCGCTTCTACGATGCATTCGATGCGTGGGACTACGACGCCATGGTGTCGCTTTTCACCGAGGATGGCGTCTGGCATAGAGCGGGAAAGTCGCTGCGTGGTCGTCGGGAGATCGTCGCGGAAATGCGTCGTCGCTCCGCGACACAGATCATCCGCCACGTCGTGACTAACATTCTCGTTGACGTGAACGACGCTGAGAATGCGCAAGCGCGCATGTATCTCACCGCCTATCGACACGACGCAGGCGAGCCACGCGTCGTACCTGCGCCCCTTGGGCCACCGGCATTGCTATTGGTCGTTTCGACCCAACTGGCTTTGCGTCCCGAAGGATGGCGCATCGTGGAGAAAAGAATGCAGCGAGAGTTCGAGGCTCATTCCTAGCACCCTGTCCGGCTGAATCAGCGGGACGCCGAAGTCCGGGGCTGTGTTCCGTTTCTCGAAACGCATGCAGGCCATGCCGTCGATGGGTTTCTCGCGCGTTCGAGTCGCTCGCCAACAACCAATTTTTTGAGATGGAAAGCACGCGTTCGTATGAATCCCGAAACGATAATGGTGCGGGTCGTGAAGAGAGTCAAAGAAGCGTTGGATATTGACAGTTTTGAACTCGCCGACTGCTCGGGTGGAGCGCTCCCTTCTTCAACACCAGGAGCACACCTCGACGTTCATCTTCCCAGCGGACTGACACGTCAGTATTCGCTCTGTGATTCGGCATCGACTCCCGACCGCTACCGAATCGCGGTACTGCGCGATCCCACCGGTCGAGGTGGATCTGTCGATATGCATGATCTGGTCAAGGTGGGCGATACATTGCGGATCGGCGCTCCAAGAAACCACTTTCCGCTGGTGCCCAGCGCGAGTCGTTCCCTCCTCTTCGCCGGGGGCATTGGGATCACACCGATTCTCAGCATGGCGCAGCATTTGACGTCCCATGGGCAGGAGTTCGAGTTGCACTACTGCGCTCGCTCTGCGGATCGGATGGCCTTTCGAGACCTGCTGATGACAACGGCGTTGGCGCACAAGACATGTCTCTACTTCGATGATCAGGGCGAGGATCAACGGATCGACATTTCTCAGGCCCTCGCGCTCCCACGAGAGGGTGTGCACGTCTACGTCTGCGGTCCTAGAGGATTTATAGACGCAGTACTTCAAACTGCACAAGCCAACGGATGGCCCGGATCGCAGTTGCACTCAGAGTCTTTCTCCGGCAACCCTGCCATCACTCGAGGAGCACCGTTCGAGGTTCAACTCGCAAGGTCTGGTCGAGTGATATCCGTTTCGAGCGAGGAGACTGTGATACAGGCGCTCGCCCGATCGGGGGTCGATGTCCCGACGTCGTGCGAGCAGGGCATTTGCGGAACTTGCTTGCTGCGCGTGTGCGCCGGTGTTCCCGACCATCGCGACATGTTTCTGACCCCCGCGGAGCATCTAGGCAACGAGTGGCTGATACCTTGCTGCTCTCGGTCAAAAACCTCGACGCTTGTACTTGATCTCTGACTACTTCCAAGAAGGCTGGTTGCACCTGACCGTCGTCACTGGCCTGTTCGTCGTGTCTTGAGCTTTATCATTCGTTCACTACCCACAGTGTTGGTAGTCTTCTCTTGAACTCTATCAAGCTGTTTTGAACGCTCCCAGCTTCCACTTCAACAACTTCGACGCCGCCATCGTCGACCTCGACGGCACGATGGTCGACACCCTCGGTGATTTCGTGGTGGCGCTCAACCTCATGCTGGACGACCTGGCCTTGCCGCGCGTCGATGCGCCGTCGGTGGCCGCCAAGGTCGGCAAGGGCTCCGAGCACCTGATCGCGGCCGCGCTGCGCGAGGTGACCGGGCGTGCGCCGGATGCGGCCTTGCAGGGCCAGGCCTGGCAGCGCTACTCGGCGCACTACCTGGCGATCAACGGGCGCCATGCGCAGGTCTACCCGGGCGTGCTGGAAGGCCTGCAGGCGCTGCGTGCGCGCGGCCTGCGGCTGGCCTGCCTGACCAACAAGCCGGGCGATTTCGCGCGGCCCTTGCTGGCCGTCAAGGGGCTGGCGCCTTTCTTCGAGCGGGTCTATGGCGGCGACGCGTTCGAGCGCAAGAAGCCTGACCCGCTGCCGCTGCGCAAGACCTGCGAAGCGCTGGGCACCTCACCGGCGCGCACGTTGATGATCGGCGACTCGGCCAACGACGCCCAGGCCGCGCGCGCGGCCGGTTGCCCGGTGGTGCTGGTGACTTACGGCTACAACCACGGCGAGCCGGTGCGCGCGGTGGATGCCGATGGCTTCGTCGATTCGCTGGCCGAACTGACCGAGCGCGTGCGCTGAAGCGGCATCTCGGCGGGGGGCGTCAACTCTTCCCGAGCAGATCGTCCTTGAGTTTCCAATCGGCGGGCGACGGGCCCAGCCAGATGCGCATCAGCGCATTGAAGAAGGCCTGTTCCTTGATCGGCTCGCCCTGGGCCAGGCCGTTCACGCTGATCACCGTGCCGCGCGCGGGCAGCCAGTCGATGGTGAACGAATCGCCAGCGTGCAGGTTCTTGCGCTCGGAGAAGATCTGGCTCATGCGCAGCAGGCCGGGAATGAGTTGCGACATCGCCGCGTGCGGCGAGTTGTCTTCCACGCCGCGCGTGAACAGCTTGCCCAGTTCGTTGGCGTCGATGTCGCGCAGCATGGTGATGGTCATGCGCTTGGGGCCGGGCGCGTCGAGCAATTCATCGGGCGTGCCGGCCTTCTTCGGCACGTAGAGGCCGGCGGTGTAGACCTTGATGATGGTCTTGTAGCGGATGCCGGCGCCGTTGAGCACCAGCGGGGTGCCTTGCAGGTCGAGGTGGTCGTCGAGCTTGACGCCGGCCAGTTCGATCGGCGCCGCGCCAGCGTTGAGGGCGGCGACCAGCGTGGCCAGGGCGGCAAGACGCGAAAGGCGCAGGGCAGACATGGGTTTCCTCTGGAGAGCGGTGAAAAACGTACCCCAAATGTATCGTTTTGTTCGTTGCCGGCGACTCGGATAAACTCGCGCTTCCATGTTCATTCATCACGTCATTCAGACAGGGCAAGGCTGCCGGGGAGCCTGGCTTTGGCGCACGCCATCGACGCTGCCTGCTTGACCTGCGTGGCGCCTGCCGCGCGCCCCTCCGGCCCCCACTTTGCACACGGGCCGACCTTGAATGACACTGCCGACCACCGCCCATAGCGCACCTATAGTGGCCGGCACATGGAGAATTTCCCGTGATCACCGAACTTGAATTCCGCAGCCTCAGCACCCAGGGCTTCAACCGGATTCCATTGATGGTCGAGGCCTTTGCCGACCTCGAGACCCCGCTCTCCCTCTACCTCAAGCTGGCCCACAGCAAGGACAACGGCCGCTACAGCTTCCTGCTGGAATCGGTGGTGGGCGGCGAGCGCTTCGGCCGCTACAGCTTCATCGGCCTGCCGGCGCGCACCCTGCTGCGCGCCAGCGGTTTCGGCGCCGAGGCGCTGACCGAGGTGGTGACCGACGGCGTGGTGGTGGAGCGCGCGGCGGGCAATCCGCTCGATTTCGTGGCCGCTTACCAGCAGCGTTTTCGCGTGGCGCTCAGCCCTGGCCTGCCGCGTTTTTGCGGCGGCCTGGCCGGCTATTTCGGCTACGACGCGGTGCGCCACATCGAGAAGAAGCTGGAGAAGAGCTGCCCGCCCGATACGCTGAACTGCCCCGACATCTTGCTGCTGCAGTGCGAGGAGCTGGCCGTCATCGACAACCTGTCGGGCAAGCTGTATTTCATCGTCTACGCCGACCCGTCGCAGCCCGAGGCCTATGCGCGTGCCAAGCGCCGCCTGCGCGAGCTGCGCGACCAGCTCAAGTATTCGGTCAGTGCGCCGGTGGTCAAGCCCTCGCAGCCGCATCCGGTGCAGCGTTCCTTTGCCAAGGCCGACTACCTGGCGGCGGTGGAGCGCGCCAAGGAGCTGATTGCCGCCGGCGACTTCATGCAGGTGCAGGTCGGCCAGCGCATCAGCAAGCGCTACACCGAGTCGCCGCTGTCGCTCTACCGCGCGCTGCGTTCGCTCAACCCCTCGCCCTACATGTACTACTACGACCTGGGCGATTTCCAGGTGGTGGGCGCCTCCCCGGAAATCCTGGTGCGCCAGGAGCACACGCCCGAGGGCGAGCAGAAGATCACCATCCGCCCGTTGGCCGGCACGCGCCCGCGCGGCGCCTCGATGGAACTGGACAAGGCGGCCGAGCAGGAGCTGGTGAACGACCCGAAGGAGCGCGCCGAGCACGTCATGCTGATCGACCTGGCGCGCAACGACATCGGGCGCATCGCCAAGACCGGCACCGTGAAGGTGACCGAAGCCTTCGCGGTGGAACGCTACAGCCACGTGATGCACATCGTGAGCAACGTCGAGGGCACGCTGAAGGACGGCATGACGGCGATCGACGTGTTGAAGGCCACCTTTCCGGCCGGCACGCTCACCGGCGCGCCCAAGGTGCATGCGATGGAGCTGATCGACCAGCTCGAGCCGACCAAGCGCGGCCTGTACGGCGGCGCCTGCGGCTACATCAGCTACGCCGGCGACATGGACGTGGCGATCGCGATCCGCACCGGCATCATCAAGGACCAGATGCTGCACGTGCAGGCGGCGGCCGGGGTGGTGGCCGACTCGATTCCGGAGATGGAATGGAGGGAAACCGAGGTCAAGGCGCGTGCCTTGCTGCGGGCGGCGGAACTGGTCGAGGAAGGTCTGGAGTAAGCGCCATGAAATTGCTCATGATCGACAACTACGACTCGTTCACCTACAACATCGTCCAGTACCTGGGCGAGCTGGGAGCGGATGTCGAGGTGCAGCGCAACGACGAGATCAGCGTGGCGCAGATCGGCGAGCGCATCGCCGCCGGCGTGACGCGCCTGGTGGTCTCGCCCGGCCCGTGTTCGCCGGCCGAGGCGGGTGTCTCGGTCGAGGCGATCCGCAGCTTTGCCGGCAAGCTGCCTATCCTGGGCGTGTGCCTGGGGCATCAGGCGATCGGCGCGGCCTTCGGCGGCAAGATCGTTCGTTCGCAGCAGCTCATGCACGGCAAGACGAGCGAGATCAGCACCACCCGCGAGGGCGTGTTTGCCGGCCTGCCGGACCGCTTCACCGTGAACCGCTATCACTCGCTGTCGATCGATCGCGCCAGTTGCCCGAAGGAACTGGCGCTGACGGCGTGGACCGACGACGGCGAAATCATGGGCGTGCGCCATACCGGCTTCGCGCACGCGGTCCGCATCGAGGGCGTGCAGTTCCATCCCGAGTCGATCCTCACGGAGCATGGGCACGCCATGCTCAAGAACTTCCTGGAGTCTTGACCATGCCCATGCCGCAAGCGGTTGACCTGCGCAGCGATACGGTGACGCAGCCCACGCCCGCGATGCGCGCCGCCATGGCCGCCGCACCGCTGGGCGACGACGTGTTCGGCACGGACCCGAGCGTGAATGCGCTGCAGGAGCGCATTGCAAATCTGCTCGGCTTCGAGGCGGCGCTGTTCGTGCCGACCGGCACGCAGAGCAACCTGTGCGCGATCCTGGCGCATTGCCAGCGCGGCGATGAATACCTCGTCGGGCAGCAGGCGCATTGCTACCGCTGGGAAGGCGGCGGCGCGGCGGTGTTCGGCAGCGTGCAGCCGCAGCCGATCGAGCACGAGGCCGACGGCAGTTTCGCGCTGGCGGCCATCGAGGCCGCGATCAAGCCGGACGACGCGCACTTTGCGCGCACGCGCCTGCTGGCGCTGGAAAACACGCTGGGCGGCAAGCTGCTGCCTTTCAGCTTCGTGCAGGAGGCCACGACACTCGCGCAGCGCCACGGCCTGCAGCGCCATCTCGACGGCGCGCGCCTGTTCAACGCCGCCACCGTGCAGGCGGCGCAGACCGGCGGCGACGTGTACGCCGAAGCGGCCCGCATCGCGCAATGCTTCGACAGCGTGTCGGTCTGCTTCAGCAAGGGGCTGGGCGCGCCGGTCGGCTCCGCGCTGTGCGGCTCGCGTGAGTTCATCGCCCGCGCGCACCGCATCCGCAAGATGGCCGGCGGCGGCATGCGCCAAGCCGGCCTGCTGGCCGCCGCCGCCACGTACGCGCTGGAACACCATGTCGGCCGCCTGGCCGACGACCACGCGCTGGCACGCCGGCTGGCGCAGGGCCTGGATGGCGTGCCCGGGCTCACGGTGGAAGCGCCGCAGAGCAACATCGTCTTTGCCGACCTGCACGGCGAGGCGCAAGCGCGCTCGCTCGAATTGATTGCGCAGCTGAAAGAGCAGGGCATCCTGGCCACCGGGCTGTACCGCCTGCGCTTCGTGACCCACCTCGACGTGGACGCCGACGGCGTGGACCGCGCCGTCGCCGCGATCCGGCGTTTCTTCGGCGCCTGAAGCGCCTGAGGTGAACAAGACATGCCGGACTCGACCCACCTGCTTCTTTTCGTCGCCGCCGGCCTGCTGCTGAACCTGACGCCGGGGCCGGATGTCTTCTGCATCATCGAGCAGTCGCTGCGCCGCGGCGTGCGCGCCGGCCTGGCCGCTTCGCTGGGCGTGGCCGCGGGCTGCTGCATCCACATCGCCGCGGCGGCACTGGGCGTGAGCGCGCTGGTCGCCGCTTCGGCCACGGCCTTCGCCGTGCTCAAGTGGGTTGGCGCGGCCTACCTGGTCTATGTGGGCGTGGCCATGCTGCGCTCGCGCGCCAGCGGGATCGACCTGCCGCCGCAGGCCGACGCGGACGCGCCGCCCGGTGTCGCCGGCACGCAGCGCGCGGCTTTCCTGCGCGGCTTCTGGACCAATGCGCTCAACCCCAAGGTGGCGCTGTTCTTCCTGGCCTTCGTGCCGCAGTTCATCGCGCCGGGCACGCCCCATGCCTCGCTGGTGTTCCTGGCGCTGGGCCTGTTGTTCAACTTCAACGCCTTGTGGGTCAGCTTCGGCTGGGCGCTGGTGGCGGCGTGGACGGCGCGCCGCGTCGGCGCCGTGCGCCGCGGCCTGCACGGGCTGGAGCGCGCCGCCGGCCTGCTGTTCATCGGCTTCGGCCTGCGCCTCGCGTTCACCGACGCGCCACCCTCCGCGCCGTCCGCGCGCTGACCCCTCTTCAACGCTCTCTCATCGAAAGAAGGCCGCCATGCCCATCACACCCCAGGAAGCACTGCAACGCACTATTGAACACCGCGAGGTGTTCCACGACGAGATGCTGCACATCGTGCGGCTCATCATGAGCGGCGAATGCTCGCCCGTCATGATGGCCGCGCTCATCACCGGCCTGCGCGTCAAGAAGGAGACCATCGGCGAGATCACCGCCGCGGCGCAGGTCATGCGCGAGGTCTCGACCAAGGTGCCGGTGGTCGACCGCACGCACCTGGTCGACATCGTCGGCACCGGCGGCGACGGCTCGCACACCTTCAACATTTCCACCTGCTCGATGTTCGTCGCCGCGGCGGCGGGCGCCAAGGTCAGCAAGCACGGCGGGCGCAGCGTGAGCAGCAAGTCGGGCAGCGCCGACGTGCTCGAGTCGCTGGGCGTGAACATCAACCTGCAGCCCGAGCAGATCGCCCGCTGTATCGAGCAGACCGGCATCGGCTTCATGTTCGCGCCGAACCACCATCCGGCCATGAAGAACGTGGCGCCGGTGCGCAAGGAGCTGGGCATCAAGACCATCTTCAACATCCTGGGGCCGCTGACCAATCCGGCCGGCGCCCCCAACATCCTGATGGGCGTGTTCCATGCCGACCTGGTCGGCATCCAGGTGCGCGCCCTGCAGCGCCTGGGCGCCGAGCATGCGCTGGTGGTGTACGGGCGCGACGGCATGGACGAGATCTCGCTGGGCGCCTCCACCATGATCGGCGAGCTGCGCAACGGCGAAGTCCGCGAGTTCGAACTGCATCCCGAGGACTTCGGCTTCGCCATGTCGAGCAACCGCGCCTTGCGCGTGGAGACGCCCGAGCAGTCGCGCGCCATGCTGATGGGCGTGCTGGACGGCGAGGCCGGGCCGGCACGCGATATCGTGCTGCTCAATGCCGGCGCCGCGCTGTACGCAGCAAATGTCTGCGACACCATCGCGGCAGGCGTGGACAAGGCGCGCAGCGCCCTCGATACCGGCGCGGCTCGCCGCAAACTCGATGAACTCGTGGCCGCCACCCAGGCGCCACTCGGAGCGTAAAGACCATGTCGGACATCCTGAACAAGATCGTTGCAGTCAAGCACGAGGAAGTGGCTGCGGCCAGGCAGCGCGTGCCTTTCGAGGCCATGCGTTTCGATGCGGAAAGCCGCGTGCTGACGCGCGATTTCGAAGGCGCGCTGCGCGCCAAGATCGCCGCCGGCCAGGCCGCGGTGATCGCCGAAGTGAAGAAGGCCAGCCCGAGCAAGGGTGTGCTGCGCGCCGAATTCATCCCCGCCGACATCGCGCAAAGCTATGCCGAAGGCAACGGCACGGTCAGCGCGGCCTGCCTCTCGGTGCTGACCGACAAGCAGTTCTTCCAGGGCAGCGTCGACTACCTCAAGCAGGCGCGCGCCTCGTGCGAGCTGCCGGTGCTGCGCAAGGACTTCATGGTCGACCCCTACCAGGTCTACGAAGCCCGCGCGATGGGCGCCGACGCCATCCTGCTGATCGCCGCCTGCCTGCAGGACGCGCAGATGCGCGAGTTCGAGGCGATCGCACGCAGCCTGGGCATGGCGGTGCTGGTCGAGGTGCACGACGAAGCCGAGCTGGAACGCGCGCTGCAACTGAAGACGCCGCTGATCGGCATCAACAACCGCAACCTGCGCACCTTCGAGGTCTCGGTCGACACCACCATCGCGCTGCTGCCCAAGGTGCCCGAAGGCCGCCTGGCGGTGACCGAATCGGGTGTCACCACGCGCGACGACGTCGCCAAGCTGCGCGCCGCCGGCGTGCATGCCTTCCTCGTGGGCGAGGCCTTCATGCGCGCCGAGGAGCCGGGCGAGGCGCTGGCGACGCTGTTCGCCTGAGACCGTCGCGCCCGCCCATGGCCGACGCCACGCAACTGACAAGCGCCGACCCGGCCGACTGGCCGGTGGCACCCGGCTGGCAGCCGCTGGTCGACGAGTTCTTCGCCAGCCCGGTGGGCCAGAAGCTGCTGGCCTTCCTGCGCGAGCGGCTGGCCGCGGGCGCCGTGATCTTCCCGCCGCAGCCGCTGCGGGCGCTGCAGCTCACGCCGCCTGAAGCGGTTCGGGTGGTGATCCTCGGGCAGGACCCGTACCACGGGCGCGGCCAGGCCGAAGGGCTGGCCTTTTCGGTCGCGCCAGGCGTGCCGTTGCCGCCGTCGCTGCGCAACATCTTCAAGGAGCTGCAGCGCGACCTCGGCATGGCGCCGCCGGCCTTTCCGCAGCCCGGCGGCAGCCTGGTCCGCTGGGCCACGCACGGCGTGCTGCTGCTCAACACCTGCCTGACGGTGGAGGAGGGCCAGGCTGCCAGCCACGCCGGGCGCGGCTGGGAAGTGTTGACCGACGCGGTGATTCGGCACGTCGCGCAGATCGCACCGCCGGCCGTATTCATGCTGTGGGGCGCCCACGCGCAGGGCAAACGGGCGCTGGTCGAGGGGCGCCAGCATCTGGTGCTGGTGGCGAACCACCCTTCGCCGCTGTCGGCGCTGCGGCCGCCGTTGCCCTTCATCGGGTGTGGTCATTTCGGCCAGGCGCGGGCCTGGAAGGAAAGCCGGGGCGGGGCGCAGGAGACTGCGCATACGTAGTTTCGCGTATGCCGGTTCCGGTTAAAGTCCCGGGGCTGACGTCGCACGGGCCCTGCAGCAGGGCCCGGATACCCTGTGGGTACGGCCCGCGCTCAAATTTTGAGTGGGGCCTGTAGCCGTCGCTCTCGGAGTGTGCTATATTCCGAGGTTCGCCGGAGAGGTGGCCGAGTGGTTAATGGCAGCAGACTGTAAATCTGCCCTCTTACGAGTACGCTGGTTCGAATCCAGCCCTCTCCACCAGCGAAAAGGTTATTTGCAAAAGCGCGCTTGATACACGTTCGAATTTGGTTTGAATTTGGTAGACCTTAGGGGTGCTAGCCGGCTTTGGGGTGTTGTGGCAACGCTCCCGTGCGGGAGTAGTTCAATGGTAGAACCCTAGCCTTCCAAGCTAATGACGCGGGTTCGATTCCCGTCTCCCGCTCCAGAGGTCTTGGCGGTATCAGGTGTTGAGTTTGAAGAATTAAGGCCCATTTGGCTCAGTGGTAGAGCACTCCCTTGGTAAGGGAGAGGTCGCGGGTCCGATTCCCGCAATGGGCACCATTTTCCGGGTCTGGCAGTCATGGTGCTGTCACCCGGCGTAGTTGTACTGATCAGTTTTTTTCGGAGTCGAAAAATGGCAAAAGGAAAATTCGAGCGCAAGAAGCCGCACGTGAACGTGGGCACCATTGGCCACGTTGACCACGGCAAGACCACGCTGACGGCGGCCATCGCCACGGTGCTGTCGACCAAGTTCGGCGGCGAAGCCAAGAACTACGACCAGATCGACGCAGCGCCCGAAGAAAAGGCCCGC